>LNFM01004225.1_pt1 | contig 38439 bp, 39 predicted proteins | sample 596031 | NCBI WGS metagenome assembly LNFM01 (sample SAMN04254537, study PRJNA301005) | activated carbon metagenome | isolation source: dual media filters at the Ann Arbor, Michigan drinking water treatment plant | place: USA: Ann Arbor | reverse complement strand
CCAGCATCATGGGCTGGCTGGGGCCGTAGATGTCGGCATCCAGCACACCCACGCTGGCGCCCTCGGCCGCCAGGGCCAGGGCCAGGTTGGCGGCGGTGGTGCTTTTGCCCACGCCGCCCTTGCCCGAGGCCACTGCAATGATGTTCTTGACCTGCGGCAGCAGCTGCACGCCGCGCTGCACGGCGTGGGCCTGCACCTTGGTCGTGATGTTGACCGAGACGTTCTCCACCCCCGGCACGCCCTTGGCCGCGGTCACCAGATGGCGGCGCAGGTCGGGCACGATGCTCTTGGCGGGATAGCCCAGCTCCACGTCAAAGGCGACATCGCCGCCATTGATCTGCACATTGCGCAGCGCGCGGGTGCTGACGAAATCCTTGGCCGTGTGCGGATCCAGAACGCTGGAAAGTGCGGCCAGAAGGCCCTGCTCGGTGACTGCCATTCAATTAACTCCAGAAGAGGGCGGTAGTCTATTCCCAAGCGCCCGGCCCCTGCCGCTGAAGGACAATGCGCACGCCGCAGCCCCTGCCGCCCGACAACCGACGAGAAAGAGAAGGACCCCGTGAAATTCAAGATGGCCGAAAAGTCCCTGTTTGCGATGCTGCTGCGCTCGCCGTGGTGGATCAGCTTCGTGGTGGTGGGGGTCATCGTGCTGGCAGCACGCGCGCTGCTGCCGGACGAATACTTCGTGGTCGGTGCGCTGGCGGGTTTCCCGATCTTCGTCGTGGGCTGCGTGGCGGCCTGGCGCCAGCTGCAGGCGCCCAACCCGGCCCGCGTGGCGGAGATGATGGACGCCATCGCCAGCATGCCCTGGCGCACTTTTTCAGACACGCTGGCCACGTCATGGACAAGCGCTGGCTGCACGGTGGAACGCCCTGCGAGCGCCAAGCCGGGGCCGGTCGACCTGGTGCTCAGGCTGGGCAGCACGATCACGCTGGTCAGCGCCCGCCGCTGGAAGGCCGCCACCCATGGCGTCGAGCCGCTTCGCGAGCTGCACGCCGCCATGCAGGAACAGGGTGCGTCTGCGGGCATCTACCTGGCCAGCCACGGCCAGCTGAGCGACAACGCCCGCATCTTCGCGCGCGACCACGGCATCACCGTCCTGCAAGGCGATGCAGTGGCCGTGCTGCTGCTGCGCAAGTAGCCAGGCCGGGTCGCCTGGCCGGGTCGCCCGCCCGGGTCGCCCGCCCGGGTCGCTTCAGGCAGCGGCGTGCAAGCCACATGCGGGTTTTCCCAGATGATGGACGGGTGCGGCGCCCGCCAAACTCGGGGCGCGAAGGCAGATCCCCTGCCACCCAGCCCCCATGCCACCACGCCAGCACACCGGCCCTGCCCGCGCCACGCCGCCCACACCGGGCACCCAGCCACCCGCCACCGGCCTGCTGCTGACCGGCGGCGGCGCGCGCGCTGCCTACCAGGTGGGCGTGCTCGAAGCCATTGCCGATCTGCGCCAGGCCTGTGGCGCGGGGCAAGAGCCCAACCCTTTTCCCATCATCACCGGCACCTCGGCCGGCGCCATCAACGCGGCGGCGCTGGCCTGCGGGGCCGACAACTTCGACCGGGCCGTGCGCCGCATCGCCAGGGTGTGGCGGCACTTTCATGCCAACCAGGTCTACGGCGCGGACTCGATCAGCGTGATGCGCAGCGGGGCGCGCTGGCTCACGCTGCTGTCACTGGGCTGGGTGCTGGCGCGGTGGCGCCGCATGCGGCCGCGCTCGCTGCTCGACAACGCCCCGCTGGAAAAGCTCCTGGTCAAGATGGTGCCGCTGGTGCGCCTGCCGCGGCTCATCCGCAAGGGCCACCTCACCGCGCTGGCGGTCACGGCATCGAGCTACAGCTCGGGCGAGCACGTCACCTTCTTTGAAGCCGCCTCGCCGGTGCAGCCCTGGGTGCGCTCGCAGCGCAAGGCCGCCTCTGACCGCATCACGCACGAACACCTGCTGGCCTCGTCGGCCATCCCCTTCGTGTTCCCGGCCAAGGGCATCGAGGTGGAGGGCCATACCGAATATTTTGGCGACGGCTCCATGCGCCAGTCGGCACCCATCGCCCCGGCCATCCACCTGGGGGCCGAGCGCATCCTGGTCATCGGCGCAGGCCGCATGCACGAGCCCAAGGGCGACGCCAGCGCCAACCCTACGCCCAGCTACCCCACGCTGGCGCAGATTGCCGGCCACGCGCTGTCCAACATCTTCCTGGACGCGCTGGCGGTGGATGTGGAGCGCGTGCAGCGCATCAACCAGACGCTGTCGCTCATCCCTGAAGAAAAGCGCCTGCACAGTCCGCTGCGCCCCATCGAGCTGCTGGTCATCGCCCCCTCGCAGCGGCTGGACGCCGTGGCCGCCCGCCATGTGGGCGACCTGCCGCCAGCCGTGCGCGCCATGCTGGGCGCCCTGGGCGTCACCTCCAACATGGCCGACGTGCGCGGGGCCGCGCTGGCCAGCTACCTGCTGTTTGAAGCCAACTACACGCAGGAGCTGATGGCCCTGGGGCGAGCCGACACGCTGGCCATGCGGGGCGAGGTGTGTGCATTTTTCGGGTGGAACGATCGCGGCGATGCCGTCCACGATCCGGGGACCTGAGCAAGCATGACCGTATCCTGCGAAGCCGCTGCGGGTCGGTGCTTCAGCCTGGCCTCCGCCGCTTGTACCACCAGCCGGCCAGCAACATCAGGCCGCTCAATGCACCCAAGGCGCCCCTCGAGTCCACAGGCACCGGCAATGGCGTTGCGGGAATCACGTTCGCCACACGGAACACTCTCAGCTCATCGATGAGAGCCGGGTTGCGAGCGTAGAGGGAAAAACGGCTGAAAACTGGCGCAAATCCGGCGCGCTGTACCGTGGGCGCGGGCGGGTTCAGGTAATCGAACCCGCTGAGGCTGGGCAGCACCCACATCTGCGTGGTCTGGGCGGTGTAGTCGATTCGAAGCACTACAGCGCTCAATGTCGCGAGAGGCACGGTAGTGCATTCGAACACGCCAGCCGTCGTGTCGATCAGCGCATAGACCGGACTGCCGCAACCTCCGTTGTTGCCGACCCACCCTGATCCGAACCGCACCGATGGCGAACCACCACCCGATTGCGTTCCAAACTGCGACAAAAACTGCACGAACACCACTCCGGTGTCCTGCTGCGGCAAAGAGCGGGCGGCGTGCCCCAATGGAAGGGCGCCGTTGAGAGCGTACATGAGCCCCCCGCCACTGCTGGAGACACCAGGCACCGTCAGGCCCGCAGCGTTGACCACAAGTTGCGAAAAGTTTGCGTTTTCAAAGACCCAGGCACCGCTCCAGCCCACGCCTCCATTTTGTCCAACGACCCTCTGCCCTGTGGTGTAGGCAAACGAGTCCTCGGCGATCACAGTGGTCACCGGGGCCGCCTGTGCAGACAACAGACAGGCGCTGAGCGCAAGAACCGCAAAGGGCAAGACAAGTCGCAAAGCGCGGTCGGACATTTTTGAAGGGGTGAAAGAGGCGGAGTCGCAGCATGAGCGTTTGCGAGTCAGCGAATGGGAAGGGTCTGTCAAAGCGGCAAGGGCGCATGCGGGGCGCGGCTTCTGGGGAAAGTATGCCGCCCTTTGTCCACCCCATGAACCCGGGCGGGTATTGCGCCACCAACGGCGAAACCTCTTGGGACCAGCAAAGCATGCGCGCGGCGTCACCGCTCTAAAATCACGGGTTCCGCCTGAGAAAGCCGCATCCCATGACGTCATCCGCCCGCAAACTCTTCGTGACCACCGCCCTGCCGTACGCCAACGGCAACTTCCACATCGGCCACATCATGGAATACATCCAGGCCGACATCTGGGTGCGGTACCAGCGGATGCAGGGCAACGCCGTCAACTTTGTGGGCGCCGACGACACCCACGGCGCGCCCATCATGATTGCCGCCGAAAAGGCCGGCAAGACGCCCCAGCAGTTCGTGGCCGACATTGCGGCGGGCCGCAAGCAGTACCTGGACGGCTTTCACATCAGCTTTGACAACTGGCACAGCACCGACGCGCCAGAGAATCACGAGCTGGCCCGCCAGATCTACCGCGACCTGCGTGACCGTGCCGACGGCTCGCTGATTGAAGTGCGCACCATCGAGCAGTTCTTCGACCCCGAGAAGAACATGTTCCTGCCCGACCGCTACATCAAGGGCGAATGCCCCAAGTGCCACGCCAAGGACCAATATGGCGACAACTGCGAGGTGTGCGGCTCGGTGTATGCGCCCACCGACCTGATCAACCCGTTCTCGGCCCTGTCGGGCGCCAAGCCGGAGCTCAAGCACTCCGAGCACTTCTTCTTCAAGCTTTCCGACCCGCGTTGCGTGGAATTCCTGGAGAACTGGACGCAGGACGGCAAGCTGCAGCCGGAGGTGGCCAACAAGATCAAGGAATGGTTCACGGTTCGCACCAACCCCGACGGCACGCAAAGCGAAGGCCTGGGCGACTGGGACATCAGCCGCGACGCGCCCTACTTCGGCATCGAGATTCCGGACGCGCCAGGCAAGTATTTCTATGTGTGGCTCGATGCGCCCGTGGGCTACCTCGCATCGCTGAAAAACCTGCTGGAAAAGCGCGGCGAAAGCTACGACGCCTACATGGCCGACCCGGCCCTGGAGCAGTACCACTTCATCGGCAAGGACATCGTCACCTTCCACACGCTCTTCTGGCCGGCGATGCTGCATTTTTCCGGCCGCAAGACGCCCAACAACGTGTTCGTGCACGGCTTTTTGACCGTGAACAACGGCGAGAAGATGAGCAAGAGCCGCGGCACGGGCCTGGACCCGCTCAAGTACCTGAGCCTCGGTATGAACGCCGAGTGGCTGCGCTACTACCTGGCCGCCAAGCTGAGCGCCCGCAATGAAGACATCGACTTCAACGCCGAAGACTTCATGCTGCGCGTGAACAGCGACCTGATCGGCAAGTACGTGAACATTGCCAGCCGTGCAGCGGGCTTTTTGACCAAGCGGTTTGACGGCAAGCTGACCAGCGACTTCGGCACCACGGGCGCGGCCCTGCTGGCTGAAGTGCGCGGCGCCAGCAGCGCCATCACGCAGATGTACGAGACGCGCGAGTACAGCAAGGCCACGCGCGAGATCATGCTTCTGGCCGACAAGGTCAACGCCTATGTGGACCAGAACAAGCCCTGGGACCTGGCCAAGAACCCTGACAACAACGAGGCCCTGCACCAGGTCTGCTCGGTGCTGATCAACACCTTTGCGGCGCTCACGCGCTACCTGTCGCCCGTGCTGCCGGGCCTGGCCCGGGCCGTGCAAGGCTTTGTGGGCGTGGACATGCAGCGCTGGGACGTGGCCGGCGACGTGCAGGCCATTGCGCCCTACCAGCACCTGATGCAGCGCGTGACGCCCGAGCAGCTCGAAGCACTGTTTGAGGCCCCAGCCCAGGCAGCACAAGCGCCAGAAGCTACTGAAACCGTAGCAGCCGACGCCCATCCGGGTGGTGAGGAACTGGCCCCCACCATCACCATTGACGACTTCACCAAGATCGACCTGCGCATTGCGCTGATCGTGAACTGCGAGCCGGTCGAAGGCTCCACCAAGCTGCTGCGCCTGACGCTGGACGTGGGCGAAGGACGCACGCGCAACGTCTTTTCAGGCATCGCAAGCGCCTACAAGCCCGAAGACCTGGTGGGCAAGCACACGGTGATGGTGGCCAATCTGGCCCCACGCAAGATGAAGTTCGGCGTCTCGGAAGGCATGGTGCTGGCTGCGAGCCATGGCGACGAAAAGGCCAACCCCGGCATTTTCGTGCTGAACCCCTGGCCCGGAGCGACGCCCGGCATGCGGGTGCGCTGAGCTTGCAGATTGCCCCCGCCACACTGCCGGCAGGCGGGCGCGCAAGCGTCTCACGGCGCGCTGCGTTGCGCCTTGCCGTGGCGCGCTGCGTTGCGCCTTGCCGTGGCGTGGTGCGCTGCTTTGGCAGCCCTGGCCCTGTTGCCGGGCTGCACCGCGATCGCGGTCACAGGCACCGCCGTCAGCGTGACGGCCTCGGCCGTTGGCCTGGCGGCCAGCGCCGCTGTCGGCACGGCCAAGGTGGCGGGCAAGGGCATCGGCATGGCAGCCGATGCTCTGGGCGGCGATCACAAGCCGGACGCAAGCGGCATCGTCATCCGCGAATCGGTGCGCGACACCGGCGGTCAGGCGCCGTAGCGTCAGGCCTGCAAGGGCTGCAAGGTGTCGGGTGCGTCAATGCCCGACGTACCGCCCCGGCCGGTGGCTGATCCACAAGAACCCGCTCATCACCAGCACGGCCAGCACCGAGTACGCCACGCGCTCGGGCGGCACGACTAACAGCGCCATCAGCACCACGGTGCCGTCGATCATCATCTGCACCTTGCCCGCCCGCATGCCGTAGCGGCTTTGCAGGTACAGCGACACCACGGTGGCGCCGCCCAGGCTGGAGCGGTGGCGCGCCAGGAACAGGCAGCCGGTGCCCAGCAGTAACCCGCCGAGCAGCGATGCAAACAGCGGGTTCAGGTAGTCCACATGCATCACATGCGGGAACAGCTCGGTCAGCAGCGACAACAGGCCCACGCACACAAACGTCTTGATCGTGAATTCGCGCCCCATGCGCGTCCAGGCGAACCAGTAGAACGGCAGGTTGACCACAAAGAACAGCTTGCCGAACGAGATGCCCGTGACGTAGTGCAACAGGAAGGCCACACCCGCCGTACCGCCCACCAGCAGCCCGGCCTGGTTGAACAGCATCAGCGCCATGGCCACAAACAGCGTGCCGGCAAACAACGCCTGTGCGTCTTCAAACGCGCCGTGGCGCAGGGATGTGGGGGGCGAAGTGGCAGGTTCCATGGAATCAAAAGTCAGCCCCCCAGCACGGGGAGCGGGGTAAAAAGTTCAGGCAGGCGCGCAGACGGCACCCGTGCGCCAGCAGGCAGTGATCAGACAGCACGCACACCAAGCAAGCTGCGCGCCAGCCGTTTGCCCGGGCTTTCCTGAGCGGTGCGTCAGCGCCCGCCCTTGAACTCCGGCGCGTCCTGGTCCACACCGCTTTGCGCGCGCAGCACGCGCTGGTCCGGCCCGTACACCGCCGTGAACACGCGCGGCTGGTTCGGTGCTTCCAGGTGGCGCCAGTCTGCATGGGTTTCGTTCTTCAGTGTGTAGGGCGTGACCTTGGCTGGCTTGCCCAGCAGGCGGCGCACCTCGTCCATGCCCATGCCGGGCACCACGCGGGCAAAGTTTTCGGGCGTCAGCACCTGGCGCAGCGCCGTCATGCGGCCATCGGGGCCCACGGTGATCATGTAGTTGACCTGGCCCGCGGGCTGGCGGTTGTATTCCAGCGTGCGCGCGCCGCCGGGCTCGTTCCATGTGTTGTCGGGCACGCCAAACCGGTCGCGCACGTCGGCTTCGGTCGATACGCCTTCCCGGAGTTCACTGATGCGCTGCGGATCGCAGGCGGCCACCAGCAGCAGTGAAACAAGGGCGGCCGCGACGGCCACAGGGCGAAAAGGCAGGTGCATGGCGGAGTCCCGGTAAAATCCAGCCCAGAGAGGTTACCAGTCCATGTCCATTTTTCGCCGCCCCGACTACCAGTCCGACGCCACGCAGTTCATCAATGCCCTCAAGGTGAGCAAGCCCGAGCTTGAAAAGCAGCAGCAGCTGGGCCGTTCCCTGCTGTGGGACAAGGCAGTGGACCGCAAGGTCTGGGGCGAGTACAGCGAAGCCCGCGTGCCGCAAAAGCCCTACGTGTACCAGACCAGCGGCGACTGAACGCGCTGGCACAGCCCCCCATTTGACTGATGCATCCATGGCGGCCCGCTACGGGAGCTTTTGCAGTCAAACCGGCCCCAGGTGCTTGTTTTGATTGCACCTGCAGCTACCATTTAGATAGCAAACACCCATGACCCCTGCGAGCGAAGCCGAGGCTGCCGGTTTGCCCGGCGCGCACGCACTGGGCGCCGACGGCATGCCGCTGGCGGTGGACCAGGTGGCCCTGGCGCGGCTGTACGGCGAGCCGCTGTTCGCGCTGCCGCAGGACCTGTACATCCCGCCCGATGCGCTCGAGGTCTTCCTCGAAGCCTTCGAAGGCCCGCTCGATCTGCTGCTCTACCTGATCAGGAAGCAGAACTTCAACATCCTCGACATCCCCATGGTGGGGGTGACCAAGCAGTACCTGGCGTATGTGGACGAAATCCGCAGCCGCAACCTGGAGCTGGCGGCCGAGTACCTGCTGATGGCGGCGATGCTCATCGAAATCAAGTCCCGCATGCTGCCCGAAGACCCCCGCGCCGAGCTGGTGCGCCGCCTGCTCGAATACGAGCAGATGAAGATGGCGGCCATGCGCCTGTCGCACATGCCGCAGTACGGGCGCGACTTCCTGAAGGCGCAGGTCTACATCGAGCAGAGCCTGCAGCCACGGTTCCCGGACGTGCACGTCGTGGAGCTGCAGGACGCATGGCGCGACATTTTGAAGCGCGCCAAGCTGGTGCAGCACCACAAGATCACGCGCGAAGAACTCTCGGTGCGCGAATACATGAGCATGGTGCTCAAGACGCTGCAGGGCCGCCGCTTCGTGGAGTTTGAAGAACTGTTCCACCCCGAAGACGGCAGCACCGTGCTCGTTGTGACCTTCATCGCGCTGCTGGAGCTGGCCAAGGAGACGCTGATCGAGATCACGCAGGCCGAAGCGTTTGCGCCCATCTACGTGCGCCTGGCCTACACGCCGGCCTAGCGCCCCCCGTTGCCCACCGCCCTGGCCGGTGGCCGCGGCGCCACCCTTTTCATCACACGCAAGCCATGGCATCCCACGACTTCGACGTTCTCATCGTAGGCAGCGGCCTCGCAGGCCTTTCGGCCGCACTGCACCTGGCGCCCACGCACCGCGTGGCGGTCATCACCAAGCGCACGCTCAAGGACGGCTCCAGCGGCTGGGCCCAGGGCGGCATTGCCGCGGTGCTGGCCGATGACGACAGCTTTGCCGCGCACATCGAAGACACGCTGGTGGCGGGCGCCGGCCTGTGCGACCTGGCCACCACGCGCTTTGTGGTGGAAAACGCCCCGGCCTCCATCGCCTGGCTGCGCCAGCTGGGCGTGCCCTTCACGCTCGAAGGCGACCAGCTGCACCTGACGCGCGAGGGCGGCCACAGCGCGCGCCGCATCGCCCACGTGACCGACGCCACCGGCGCGGCCGTGCAGCGCACGCTGATCGACGTGGTGCGCGCCACCCCCGGCATCACGCTGTTTGAGCAGCACACGCTGGTGGACCTGATCACCACGCGCAAGCTGGGCTTGCCGGGCAACCGCTGCCTGGGCCTGTACGCGCTGGACAGCGACACCGACGAGGTCGTGACCTTCCGCGCGCCACAAACCATCCTGGCCACCGGCGGCGCAGGCAAGGTGTACCTGTACACCACCAACCCCGACACCGCCACGGGCGATGGCATTGCCGCCGCCTGGCGCGCGGGCTGCCGCGTGGCCAACATGGAGTTCATCCAGTTCCACCCCACGGGCCTGTACCACCCGCACGAAAAGTCCTTCCTCATCAGCGAAGCCGTGCGCGGTGAGGGCGGGCAGCTCAAGCTGCCGCCATCCGCTGGCGGCACGCGCTTCATGCTCGACCACGACCCGCGCGCCGAGCTGGCCCCGCGCGATGTGGTCGCCCGCGCCATCGACTTCGAGATGAAAAAGCACGGCCTCGATTGCGTGCACCTCGACATCTCGCACCAGAGCCCCGCATTCCTGCAGGAGCACTTCCCCAACATCCTCGCGCACTGCGCGTCACTGGGCATCGACATCACCAAGGAGCCCATCCCGGTGGTACCCACCGCCCACTTCACCTGCGGTGGTGTGCTGACCGACCTGGCCGGCCGCACCGACCTGCCCGGCCTGTATGCCGTGGGCGAAGTGGCCTGCACCGGCCTGCACGGCGCCAACCGGCTGGCCAGCAACTCGCTGCTCGAATGCATGGTGTTCGCGCGCGCCGCCGCGCAGGCCATCGCCGCAGCGCCCGCAGCCGAGGCACCTGCCGTACCCGCCTGGGACGCCAGCCGCGTGCAGGACGCCGACGAATCGGTGGTCATCTCGCACAACTGGGACGAGCTGCGCCGCTTCATGTGGGATTACGTGGGCATCGTGCGCACCAACAAGCGGCTGGAGCGCGCCGCCCACCGCATTGCCATGCTGCAGGGGGAGATCCAGGAGTTCTACGCGCACTTCCACGTCACGCGCGATCTGCTGGAGCTGCGCAACCTGGTGCAGGTGGCCGACCTGATCGTGAAAAGCGCCCAGCTGCGCCGCGAAAGCCGGGGCCTGCACTACAGCCGCGACTACCCCGAAGTGGCTGCGCCCGCAGCCCCCACCATCCTCGTCCCCCCGGTGAAATGAAATACCCCCTGAGTCGCTTCGCGCCTCGGTGCCGCTGCCCGAGTCAGCGGCCCTTCAGGCACGTCCAAGCCTGCGCAGGCAGGCTTGGAGCCGCGGCCCTCAGCCCCTCAAGCGGGACGACACCCTCGCTGCGGGGCGGCCCTTGCTCGGTGTCCCTCGCCCTGCCCGCGCCGGTCGTATGGGCCGATGCCTCAGCAAACCACGCGCAAGGACACTCATGACCTACAGCGTCAAGGAAATTTTCTACACCCTGCAAGGCGAAGGCGGCCAGGCGGGCACGCCTGCCGTGTTCTGCCGCTTTGCCGGCTGCAACCTCTGGACGGGCCGCGAGCAAGACCGCGCGCAGGCCATCTGCCAGTTTTGCGACACCGACTTTGTGGGCACCGACGGCACGCTGGGCGGCAAATTCGAGACAGCCACGGCGCTGGCCGAACTGATCGCTGCCCAATGGCCCGCAGGCGCAAGCCACCGGCTGGTGGTGCTGACCGGCGGCGAGCCCCTGCTGCAGGTCGATACGGCCCTGATCGACGCACTGCATGCCCAGCAGTGCCGCATTGCCGTGGAGAGCAACGGCACCATCGCCGCGCCCGAGGGCATCGACTGGCTGTGCATCAGCCCCAAGGCGGGTGCCCCCTGGGTGCAGCGCAGCGGGCAGGAGCTGAAACTGGTCTGGCCCCAGCCCGGCTTTGACCTGCAGGCGCTGGAGCAGGACACGCAGTTCACCCACCGTTTTCTGCAGCCCATGGATGGCCTGCTGCAGCGCCAGAACATCGCCGCCTGCATCAGCGCCTGCATGGCACGCCCTGCGTGGCGCCTAAGCCTGCAGACCCACAAGCTCACCGGCATCCGCTGACACAGCCTCTATCGTCCGTTCCCATGTTGTTCACCATCTCCCAGCGCTTCTTCTTTGACGCCGCCCACACCCTGCGCCGCCAGATCGAGGCCGAAGGCAGCCGCCGCGTGCACGGCCACACCTACCACGCCGAGGTCTCGCTCACCGGCCCGCTCGACCCTGCCACCGGCATGGTGCAGGACCTGGGCCTGCTGCGCCGCGGGCTGGAGGGCGTGCGCGAGCAGCTCGACCACCACATGCTCGACGAAGTGCCCGGCCTGGGCACGCCCACGCTGGAAAACCTGTGCGTCTTCATCGCCCAGGCACTGCCGGCCGACCTGCGCGCCAGCGTGAGCCGCGTGCGCGTGTGGCGCGAGGCGCTGGGCGACAGCTGCGTGCTGGAATTCCCGCAGCCCTGATTGCTGCGGCCTGCGCACAGCGGGCCCCACCCCATTGGCAGAGCACGCTTTGCAACAAGGAAACCGGATGACCCCAGGATGTTTTGTAATCGGCACCGACACTGGCGTAGGCAAGACGCTGGTGGCCGCCGGGCTGCTCCACGCGCTGGGACCACACTACCCCCGTGCGGTGGGCATGAAGCCCGTGGCCACAGGTCTGGTGCCCTGGGGTGACGACTGGGCGTGCGAGGACGCGCTGGCCCTGCGCGCCGCCTCCACCGTGGCCGTGCCCGCGGCACTGGACAACCCCGTGCTGCTGGCCGACGCCCTGCCCCCGCAGATTGCCGCCGCGCGCGTTGGCGTGCAGATTAATGTGGCCATGCTGGTGCAAAGCTACAGGGCGCTGGCTGCCCAGGCCGACGCCGTGGTGGTCGAAGGCCCGGGCGGATTCATGGACCCGCTGAACGGCACCCACACTGCCGCCGACCTGGCCGTGGCGCTGGCACTGCCCGTCGTGCTGGTGGTGGGCCTGCGCGCGGGCGGGCTCAGCCACGCGCTGCTCACGGCCGAGGCGATCCGCGCCCGCGGGCTGGAGCTGGCAGGCTGGGTGGCCAACCAGCCCGAAGCAGGCATGGAAGCAGCCGACGAGATGATTGACTGCCTGCACCAGCGCCTGCAGGCCCCCCTGCTGGCCCAGGTGCCCCATCTGGAACTACCCGAGCCCCGCCGTCTGGCGTTCGAGCTGCCCGCCAGCTGGCTCTGAGAACCTGTTCAACGTGTTTTTCGAGTTGCCCTAAACTGGCACGCGGCGCGCCCGGCTGCGGTGCGCTGCGCCAGCCCGACAGGGCGCGGCGTCCGTCGACAACCCCGCATCCGGACCTTTCAAAATGCCTCACCTCACCGTCGAATACTCCGGCAACCTGCCCCACTTTCCGGAAGCCGAAACGCTGTCTGCACTGAACGCCACGCTGTGCGCGCACCCTGAAGTGCAGGACGAGGCCGACCTCAAGACCCGCTTTGTCGTGGCCGACAGTTTCGAGATCGGCACTGCGCCCGCCAACCGTGCCTTCGTGCATGCGCAGCTGCGCCTGCTCTCCGGCCGCACGCCCGAGGCCAAGAAGGACCTGTCCGGCCGCATTGCCGCCGTGCTGCGCGACCTGACGCCGCGCCCCCAGGGCGTGATGGTGCAGCTGAGCGTGGAAGTGGTCGACATGGACCGCGGCTCGTACGCCAAGGAACGCATCTGACGTCGCAAGAGGTGCAGCACACGGGTCCGGGTCCGGGCGTGCCACACCAGCCCGAAAGCACCACGGGCCGTTTGCTATATTTTTAATAGCATTCAAGGCAAATAGAGCGGGGACCAGCGGCCAACAACACCCTTTTTTGGCTGCAGACAGCGTGCAACGCTGCTGGAAAGACCCAGCCCGTTCAGCGCTGCAGCGCCGCGTCCAGCCAGCCGCGCAGGCTGTTGACGAAAGCCCAGGCCTCCACGCGCGGCACATCGTCCACATGCAGCACGGCCTCGGTCACCCGGCCTTCGGCCAGCGCCACGGCGCGACCCACGCCGGGCAGCAGGCCGCAGGCCAGCGGCGGTGTGATCCAGCGGCCGTCGAGCAAAGCAGCGATGTTGCCAAAGGTGGTTTCGGTGATCTCGCCTGCCTCGTTCCACAGCACGGTGTCGAACACGCCTGAGCCGGCTACCGGCGCAAACGCCGCGTAGTGCGCGCGCCGCGTGGTCTTGTAGCGCACGAACTCGCTGTGGGCTTCGGCCAAGGGGCGGTCGGCCAGTTGCAGGCGCACGGGCGCGGCCGTGGGCTGCAGCGCAAACACTTCAAAGTGGAACTGGCCGTCGGCCGCCAGCAGCAGGCGCACGCGCCAGTCGCCATCCAGATGACGCAGGGACGCGATCTGCAGCTCTTGCCGGGCTGCGTGCACGCTCCACGCAAATCCGAAGTGCGCGGCCGCCTCGCCCATGCGGCGCATGTGCCGGTCGGCGTGCAAGAACTTTCCGTCGTGCAGGCCCAGGGTTTCCACAATTTCGAACGGCATGCTGGCTCGCTCCACAAAGGCGCGCTTGTGGCGCCACTCGTGCCATTCTGCATCGGGCTGCGCATCGGCCGTGATGCCGCTGCCGATGCCGCAGGTGGCTTGCAGGGTCTGCCCTCCTCCATCACGGGCGCCCTCGCGGGTGGCCTCGCGCCGCAGCAGCACGGTACGGATCGGCACGTTGAACGTGGCGGCCACGGCATGCTGGCCGTCGGCACCGGGCGGACCGGCCGGCCGCACCACCCCCACCGCGCCGCAATACACGCCGCGGGGCGACGGCTCCAGCGCGCGGATCATCTGCATGGCGCGCACCTTGGGCGCGCCGGTGACCGAGCCGCAGGGGAACAGCGCCGCAAACACGTCGGTCAGCGTGGTTCCGGCGCGTGTACGGGCGCGCACGTCCGACGTCATCTGCCACACCGTGGGCAGCGCCTGGGTGGCGAAAAGTACGGGTACGCGCACGCTGTGGGGCGTGGCAATGCGCGAGATGTCGTTCCTCAGCAGGTCCACGATCATCACGTTCTCGGCGCGCTCCTTGGGTGCCGTGCGCAGGTGCTCGGCGTTGGCCTGGTCTTGCGCGGGGGTGCCGCCGCGCGGTGCGGTACCTTTCATGGGGCGGGCCAGGATCTCGCCTTCGCCGGTGCCGCCCGGCCCGTCGGCCTCCTCGGTAACTTCGCGCCAGTCAAAGAAGAGCTCGGGCGAGACCGACAGGATCTGCTCGTCGCCCGCATGGATGTGGGCTGCATAGCCGCCGGGCTGCGCACGCTGCAGGGCCGCGAACAGCGCCTCCGGGCTGCCGTGCAGCGCGCCATGCAGCGGCGCTGTGTAGTTGACCTGGTACAGATCACCATCGCGAATCGCCCGCTGGATGCGGGCGAGCGCGGCGTCAAAGTCTGCACGCACCAGGCTGTCCGCCCAGTGCACCTGCGCCGCGCTGCCGGGGCTGGCAGACACGGGCCAGGGCTGGGGCGCGTCGTACACGCCAAACCAGGCCAGCGGCCCATCCGGAGCATGGGTCTGCAGGGCGGCATCGAAGGCAGGCGCCGCCTCGTAACGCACATGGCCCACACACCAGTGGCCGCGCCGGGCGGCGGCGTGCACGGCGTCGAGCACACCACGCACCTGCGCCAGCGTGCGGGCCACCAGCACCTGGCGCGGCGGGCCGAACGCGTGGCGCAGAGGCTGCGCGTCGCCGCTCAGCGCCTGCGTGAAGTCGATCAGCGAAATATCGGTCAAAACTGCCTAAGGCCCAGGTATCAATTGCCCTGATAGCTATATATTTTGTAGCAAAAAGACCGCCAGGGCGTTATGCAGCGCCCAGGTGCGGCACCAGGGCGGCCGTGGGCTGCCCGTTCTTGAGGGCGGCGGTGAAGGCCAACATCCGGTCGATGGGCTGGCGCGCGCGCGGGATCAGCGCGGCATCGACGTGCACGGCGTTGGCGCCCGTCTCCAGCACGCGGGCTACATCGGCCAGGCCGTTCATCGCCATCCAGGGGCAGTGCGCGCAGCTCTTGCACGTGGCGCTGTTACCCGCCGTGGGGGCTTCGATGAAGGTCTTGCCCGGGTTGAGCGTGCGCAGCTTGTGCATCATGCCGTTGTCGGTGGCCACGATGAATTCGGTGGCATCCATCTCGCGTGCGGCCTTGAGGATGGCGCTGGTGGAGCCCACCGCGTCGGCCAGCGCCACCACATCGGCAGGGCTTTCGGGGTGCACCAGCACCTTGGCGCCGGGGTGCTCCTTTTTCAGCAGCTCCAGCTCCAGCGCCTTGAACTCGTCGTGCACGATGCAGGCGCCGTTCCAGAACACCATGTCGGCCCCGGTCTCGCGCTGGATGTACGCGCCCAGGTGGCGGTCTGGGGCCCACAGGATCTTCTGGCCGGCAGCCTTGAGGGCGCTGACGATCTCGAGGGCGCAGCTCGATGTGACCAGCCAGTCGGCCCGCGCCTTCACCGCCGCGCTGGTGTTGGCGTACACCACCACCGTGCGGTCGGGGTGGGCATCGCAAAAGGCGCTGAACTCGTCGATGGGGCAGCCCAGGTCCAGGCTGCAGGTGGCATCGAGGTCGGGCATGAGCACGGTCTTTTCCGGGCTCAGGATCTTGGCCGTCTCGCCCATGAAACGTACACCGCTCACCACCAGCGTCTGCGCGGCGTGGTCGCGGCCAAAGCGCGCCATCTCCAGCGAATCGCTCACGATGCCGCCGGTTTCCTCGGCCAGGTCCTGCAGGTCGGGGTGCACGTAGTAGTGCGACACCATGACTGCGTTCTTTTCTTTCAGCAGGTGGCGGATCTTGTCTTTCAGCGCCGCGCGCTCGGCCTGCGACGGCTCGGGCGGCACGCGCGCCCAGGCATGCTTGGTAGAGCAGACAGAGCCTGCGGCCGCCTCGTCGGGCTGCTCGTATTCCACATCGATGCGGTGGAGGGTGATGGTGCTCATGCCAGCTCCTGGAGGCGCATGGAGAAATCGGTGGCTTTGACGTCCTTGGTCAGCGTGCCGATGGAGATGCGGTCCACGCCGGTTTCGGCCAGCTCGCGCAGGCCGGCCAGGGTGACGCCGCCGGAGATCTCCAGGATGGCGCGACCGGCATTGATGCGCACCGCCTCGCGCAGCGTGGGCAGGGGCATGTTGTCCAGCAGCACCATCTTCGCGCCCGCGTCCAGCGCCTCGGCCAGCTGCTCCAGCGTCTCCACTTCGATCTCGATGAATTTCGCCTGCGCAGCCACGGCCTGCGCGGCTTTCAGCACGGCTGTCACGCCACCGGCGGCGGCAATGTGGTTCTCCTTGATCAGCACCGCGTCGTGCAGGCCGATGCGGTGGTTGGTGCCGCCACCCACGCGCACGGCGTACTTTTGCGCCAGACGCAGGCCGGGGATGGTCTTGCGCGTGTCCACGATGTGGGCGCGGGTGCCCGCCACCACATCCACATAGGTGCGGGTCTTGGTAGCAACGGCCGACAGCAGCTGCATGAAATTGAGCGCGGTGCGCTCGGCAGACAGCAGCGCGCGGGCATTGCCCTCCAGCTCCAGCACCACCTGGTCGGGCTGGCAGCGCTGGCCTTCGGCCACATGCCAGGTGATCTGCATGGTGGGATCGAGGGTGCGCAGCGCGGCCTCGGCCCAGGGCGCGCCGCAGATCACGGCGGTCTCGCGGGCCAGGATGCGCGCGCGGGCGCGGCGGGCGGGGTCGATCAGGCCGGCGGTCAGGTCGCCGCCGCCCACGTCTTCAGCCAGGGCGCGTTCCACATCGGCTTGGGCCAGCGCGGCCACTTCGTTGTCTGTCATCGGGGTGTGCACAGTGGTTGGGTTCCGGATGCATTGTCGGCCGGGAAAGCCGTCGCCCCCAGCGAAAGCCGCGGGCGCGTGGGGGGCGAGCATAACGGCTACCGAAAGACCGCTCCCCCAGCCCGTTACTGCCAGACGAACCATACGTCAAGTTTTTTCCACAGGCCGCCGGCGGGGAAGACACACCGGGTGGCGCCGGACCGGCGGGTGGGGGGAGAATGCGGAGGTAACTCCGCAACCACGTCCGCGACAACGCAGCGGCAACTTCAGGAACGCTTGTGTCAGCTGCGCCACTTCCACCTGATGAGTCCCGGCGGCTTGGCTCGCTGGAGCGGCTCCAGATTCTTGACACGCCCGCCGAAGATGCATTTGATGCATTGGTGGAGGCCGCCGCAGCGGTCACGGGCAGCTCCATTTCGCTCATCAGCCTGGTCGATGCCGACCGGCAATGGTTCAAGGCCAATCTGGGCCTGCCGGGCGTGGAGCAGACTCCGCGCGAGGTAGCCTTCTGCGCCCATGCCATCCTGGGAGACGAGGTGTTCGAGGTGCCGGATGCCACCGCCGACCCCCGCTTTGCCGACAACGCCCTGGTCACGGGCCAACCGGACATCCGGTTTTATGCAGGTGCCCCGCTGACGCTGGGGGATGGCACGCGTGCCGGAACGCTGTGCGTCATCGATCAAACGCCACGGCAGCTGACCGGGGCGCAGCGGGACATCCTGCGCATGCTTTCGCGCGCGGCAGTGCAGCTGCTGGAAGGCCGGCGCGCACTGCTCGAAGAGCGGGCCCTGCGGGCCGAGTCCAGCCATGCCGCGGCGCTGCTGGCCGACAGCGAGGCGCGGTACAAGGCGCTGAGCGATGTCTCCCCGCTGGGCGTGTTTGCCACCGACCTGGACGGCCTGTGCAACTACACCAACGAACGCTGGCAAAGCATTTTCGGGCTGACCCTGCAGGAGAGCCTGGGCCAGGGCTGGGGCAGCACATTGCACCCGGACGACCGCGCCCAGGTCATCGAACAGTGGCAGGCGTTTGCCCGCAGCGGCACCGAACTGGACATGGAATTCAGGGTGCTGCGGCCCGATGGCAGCGTGCGCGCCGTGCGTTCGCGTGCCCGTCCCACGTCAGACCTGGGGCCGCAGCTGGCACCGGGCTATGTCGGCTCGGTGGAAGACGTGACTGACCAGCGCGCCATCGAGCGTGCGCTGCAGCAGGAGCGCTGGCGCCTGGCCTCCATTCTGGAAGGCACCGGTATCGGCACCTGGCAGTGGAATGTGCAGACAGGCGAGGTGCGCGTGGATGTCACATCGGCCCAAAAACTCGGATACACGCTGGACGAGCTCACCCCCACCACCGGCGAGTTTCGCCGTGCCATATCGCATCCTGATGACGTCGATGCCAACCAGCAGCACCTGAAAGACCACCTGGAGGGACGCACGCCGCGCTATGAATCCGAAATACGCCTGCAACACAAGAACGGGCACTACGTGTGGATCGAGGAGCGCGGCCGCATCACCACGTGGACGCCCGACGGAAAGCCGGAATGGCTCTACGGGGTCACGGCCGACATCACCGAGCGGAAGATGCAGGCCCTGGCGCTGCAGCGCAGCCAGGACCTGCTGAGTCGCACCGGCGCGGTTGCCGGCGTGGGCGGGTGGGAGCTGGATCTGGCCACGCGCAAGCTCACCTGGTCGCCCCAGACACGCAAGATCCACGGCGTTGCGGATGACTACGAGCCCGACCTGGAAACCGCCATCCATTTCTATGCGCCAGAAGCGCGGCCCGTCATCGAGCAGGCCGTGGCCCATGCGCTGGCAGGCGGCAGCGGATGGGATCTGGAGCTGCCACTGATCCGAGCCGACGGAGAGCGCATCTGGGTGCGTGCCGTCGGCAGCGTCGAGTTCTCGCACGGTGCAGCAGTGCGCCTGGTGGGCGCTTTCCAGGACGTGACGCACCTGCACAACCTGACGGCCAGGCTGACCGAGCAGCACGAGCTGATGCGGGTCACGCTGCAGTCCATCGGCGATGCGGTGATCACCACGGACGCCAGGGGCGTGGTCACCTGGCTGAACCCGGTGGCCGAGCGGATGACCGGCTGGAGCACGGCCGAAGCGCTGGGCCAGCCGATCACCCAGGTCTTTCACATCCTGCACGGAGAACAGCGCACCTCCGTAGAAAACCCCGTGCTCAGCTGCCTGGAGACCCACCTTGCCAGCGGCCTGGCAGGGGACACCGTGCTGGTGTCACGCGACGGGTCCGAGCGGGCCATCGAAGACTCAGCCGCTCCCATCCGCCGCGACACGGGCGAGGTGCTCGGCGCGGTGCTGGTGTTCCATGACGTGACAGAGCAACGCCGCCTGAGCGGCGAGATGACCTACCGGGCCACGCACGATGCGCTCACGGGGCTGCTGAACCGCACCGAGTTTGAGCACCGGCTGCAACGCCTGCTGGCCAGCGCCGATGAACATGGCGCCGAGCACGCCCTCCTGTTCCTGGACCTGGACCAGTTCAAGCTGGTCAACGACGCCTGCGGACACTCAGCCGGGGACCAACTGCTCCAGCAAGTCAGCCGCCTGCTGACCGAGACCGTGCGCTCGCGCGATGCGCTGGCCCGCCTGGGCGGCGACGAGTTCGCCGTCCTTCTGGAGCGCTGCCCTGCCGAAAACGCCGTGCAGGTGGCGCAGAAGATCTGCGACCGCATCGACGAATACCGCTACCAGCACGACAACCGCCGCTTCCGCGTGGGTGCGAGCATCGGACTGCTTCCGCTCAGCGGCAATATCTCGGGCAGCGCAGCGGCCCTGCAGGCCGCAGACGCCGCCTGCTACGCCGCCAAGGAGGGCGGCCGCAACCGCGTGCATGTCTGGGTGGACACCGACACCGACGCCACCGCCCACCACGGCAATGCCCAGTGGGCGACCCGCATCGAGCAAGCGCTGGACGAAGACCGTTTCGTGCTGTTCGCGCAACGCATTCATGCGGCGGGGGATGCAGCATCCGCGATGGTCCTCGGCGAGCCCGCTTCCGACGACGCCGGCCTGCACTGCGAGATCCTGCTGCGCATGCTCGACGGCGACGGTTCCATCATTTCCCCGGCCCTGTTCATCCCGGCGGCCGAGCGCTTTCATCTGGCCTCGCGGATGGACCGCTGGGTGCTGCGGCACACGGTCAACGCGCTCAAGGCGTTGCCGACGCTGGACGGAGTCCACATGGTGTGCATCAACCTGTCGGGCCAGTCCATCGGCGACAGGGCGTTCCACCGGCAGGCTGCCGAGCTTCTGACCGCAGCAGGCCAGGAGATCTGCCAGCGCCTGTGCCTGGAGATCACGGAAACGGCCGCCATCACCAATCTGGCCGATGCCGCCGTCTTCATCGGCCAGATGCGCCACCTGGGGGTTCGCATCGCGCTCGATGATTTCGGCGCGGGCGCGTCCTCGTTCAGCTACCTCAAGAACCTGCGCGTGGACATCCTCAAGATCGACGGCCACTTCATTCGCGATCTCGTGGAAGACCCGCTGGATGACGTGGCGGTGCGCTGCTTCGTGGACCTGGCGCGCGTGCTGAACCTGCGCACCGTGGCCGAGTTCGTGCACAACGCAGCGGTGCTGCGGCGCGTGCACGAGATCGGAATACACGACGTCCAGGGATTTTTCCTGCACAGGCCCGAACCGCTGCAGCGCGTGCTGCAGCCCACCCACCTCGGCGAAGCCGCCACCTGACCCACCGCACGCCGCCCCCGCCTACAGGCCACAGGCCATGGCCCATGGCCGCCGCGGCCATTGCCGCCGTCGCATAGACTCGCGGCAATTTTTTTCCCGCGAAGTGCGATCAAGCGATGAACACACCCCAGGCAGACACGGCAAGACTGAAGGCAGCGGCGGCAGAAACCGCTGCAGCCACGGCGCCTGCCGGCACCCCCTACGGCACGCTGCCGCCGGCCTCGCCCCTGCCGCAGCGCCGCCCCGTGAGCCTGCCACGGCTGGCGCAGATGCGCGAGGCCGGCGACAAGATCACCATGCTGACGGCGTATGACGCCACCTTTGCCGCCGTGGCCGATGCGGCAGGTGTGGAATGCATTCTGGTGGGTGACTCGCTGGGCATGGTGTGCCAGGGGCTGCCCAGCACCGTGGGCGTGACGCTCGACACCATGGCCTACCACACCGCCAGCGTGGCCCGCGGCCTGCACCGCGTGCAAGGCACTGCCTGGCTGGTGGCCGACCTGCCCTACGGCACCTATGCCGAGAGCCGCGAACAGGCGCTGCGCAGCGCCTGTACCCTGATGCAGGCGGGCGCGCACATGGTCAAGCTGGAGGGCGGCGGCTGGACGGCGCCCACGGTCGAATTCCTCGTGCAGCGCGGCGTACCGGTATGCGCCCACCTGGGCCTGACGCCCCAGACGGTGCACGCCCTGGGCGGCTACCGCGTGCAGGGCAAGACCGACAGCGCGGCACGAACACTGCGCAACGAGGCGCACGCGTTGCAGGACGCCGGTGCCGCCATGCTGGTGCTGGAAATGGTGCCCGCCGCGCTGGCCGCCGATCTCACGTCCGAGCTGACGCACTGCCACACCATCGGCATCGGCGCGGGCAGCGGCACGGCCGGCCAGGTGCTGGTGTTGCATGACATGCTGGGCATGAACCTCGGAAAAATGCCGAAGTTCGTGCACAACTTCATGCAGGACGCAGGCAGCGTGCGCGGCGCCATCGAGGCGTATGTGCAAGCCGTCAAGCAGGGCCGCTTCCCTGACAACGCGGTGCATGCCTGGTAGGCCCCTGCCAGCCCTTGCCTGACCGGCGCGCCTCTTTCAACGCGTCACGCAGGGCTGCGGCAGGATCGACCCGAAACGCTGCCAGCAGGCTTGCGCAACGGGCGTCGTGTCATCCAGCGGTAGCCGTCACCCAACCTCCATCGACATCGGAACCCCATGCTGATCGCCCACACCATTGCCGAACTGCGCGAAGCCCTTGCATCACGCCGCCACCCGGCGTTTGTGCCCACCATGGGCAACCTGCACGAGGGCCACATCGCCCTGGTGCGGCAGGCGCGCCCGCTGGGCGATGCCACGGTAGCCAGCATCTTTGTGAACCGCCTGCAGTTTCTGCCGCATGAAGACTTTGACAGCTACCCGCGCACCTGGGAGGGCGACTGCGCTGCCTTGCGCGCAGCGGGTTGCGATGTGCTGTTTGCCCCGCGCGAGGCCGATCTGTACCCCGAGCCGCAGACCTTCAAGGTGCACCCCGACCCCGCCCTGGCCGACATGCTGGAGGGCCACTTCCGTCCGGGCTTCTTCGTGGGCGTGAGCACGGTGGTCATGAAGCTGTTTGCCTGCGTGCTGGGTGCCAGCGGCGGCACGGCCGTGTTTGGCAAGAAGGACTACCAGCAGCTCATGGTGATACGGCACATGGTGCGGCAATTTGCGCTGCCGGTGCAGATCGTGGCGGGCGAGACCAGCCGCGCGCCGGACGGCCTGGCACTGAGCTCACGCAACGGCTACCTCAGCCCCGAGGAGCGACAGGAGGCCGTGGCCCTGTCGCAGGCCTTGCGGGCGCTGGCGCAGGCCTGGTCGGCGGCCCCATCACCCTCCCCTGCGCTGGAAGCCCAGGCGATGCAGGCGCTGCAAGCGCGCGGCTGGCAGCCCGACTACCTGACGGTGCGCCGCCGTTCCGACCTGATGGCCCCCGCTGCGGGCGATGGCCCCGGTGACCTGGTAGCGCTGGGCGCAGCCCGGTTGGGCAGCACACGCCTGATCGACAACCACGAGTTCTGAAGCCAAGGCAGGGACGGGGCGTCAGACGGTATGGCAATGCCACCGCCCCTCAGCCACTATTATTTTGATAGCAAAAGGTGCAATAGATACCTGGACCTGGAGCCGTTTTGGCTCAAATTCGGCCCCCAACACCCCGCCAGGCACCCCGGAACGACGCCGGGCAAGCCCGCCCCGTTCAGCCCGGCGTGCCGCCCTGCGGTGCGCGACGCTGAAACTGGGCCTGCACCAGATCGTGCACAAAGCGCAGCTTCACCATGGCGCCGGATGACAGTGCAAACGGGTAGGCATCGTCCTGCCCCAGGCTTCGGTTGAGGCTGTTGAGCATCAGCGTGAGCGGCACCCACTGGCGCACCATGTCCTGAAACAGCGGGCGGGGCACGGCAAACGGATCGGTCACATGGTGCCGTGCGGGCGAATTCGGATCGGGTACGGTCACGCCGGTCTGGTAGCTGGCGGCGGTCTCCAGCAGGTCGATCATGTGCAGGTAATGAGCCCAGGTCTCGGCCCAGTCTTCCCAGGGGTGCGAGGCGGCATAGGCGCTCACGTGGCGCGTGGCCCAGTCACCCAGGTCCAGGCCGCGGGCGTAGTGCGCATTCAGCGCGGCCCCGTAGTCGGCGCGCTCGTCGCCGAAGACGGCGCGAAACCCTTCCAGCTGGCCACCGTCGCGCACGAGCTGGTCCCAGTAAAAGTGGCCGGACTCATGCCGCAGGTGACCGATGAGCGTGCGATAGGGCTCGCCCAGGGCAATGCGACGCCGGGCGCGCTCCTCGTCGTCGGCTTCGGCCACGTTCAGGGTGATGGTGCCACCCAGGTGCCCGGTGATGACGGGCGGCCCACCCGGCAGATCGGCCAGAAACTCGAAAACCGGGCCGGGGGTGCCGGGCACGGGCTCCAACCCGAGCCGGGCCAGGGTGTAGAAAAGCTGCCGCTTGGCGGCCTCGACCTGTTTCCACCGGCGCAGGTTGCTGGCGTCCGACAGATCGGGCAGCACGCGGGTCTGCCGGCACGACACGCACAGGTCGGCAAAGTCGTTGGCAGGCACGGCAAAGTTGCACGCCTGCAGGTTGGTGTGGTGCCGGCACATGCGGTACAGCCGCCCGCTGTAATCCGACGTGCCACGACGGCCCCTGCGACGCCACAGGTCCGGCCCGTCCTGCGGGGCAGGCGTAAGCGCCGCCATCGACATCTGGTCGGGCAGAAAGGCCAGCTCGCTGCCGCAATGCAGGCAACGGACGCTGTCGAAAAAAACCAGATGACCGCAATGGTCGCAATTGAAAACCCGCATGTGCCTGAGCTTATACCCATCCGCGCGGCGACTGGATGCCACCACGCTCGCGCGCACCATTGCGCCCATGAAAAACGGGCAGGCTCCGGACGCTGCGCCCGGGGCGTGCCCCATTCCGACTGCCATCACCCCGGGCCACGCGCCAGACCCGGCCTGCCGCGCCGTGCGCGGCCTGCCTGGCACTTTCACATCACATTACATCGCGGTGCAATCCAGGGCTTGGGCGGTCAGGACGGATCAGGGACGCACAACGATGCTGTTGCGCACTTCGCGCACGTTCTTGGTGTTGCGCGCAATGTTTTCGGCTTGCGTCTTTTCTGTCTGCGACTTGGCAAAGCCCGACAGCTGTACCGTGCCGTTGAGGGTTTCGACGCTGATCGACGTTGCCGACACGTTCTTGTCTTCAGCCATCTTGGCCTTCACTGCCGCCGTGATGCCAGCGTCGTCCACGTACGAACCAGCGGTTTGCTGGTTGCGCGCGACCGAGCAGCCAGTGGCCGTGATGATGGTGATGCCAGCGACAGCGGCGAAAGCGATAGCACGTGCGTATTTCATGATTTTTTCCTTGGGAACGATGGTGGGGACACGGGTGCGCAAACACTGCATCTTTGCCAGCCTGTTGCACCCTCCGTGGCCAGCAAATGCGGGGACGGCGCTTGCCGCATGCGGTGTCATTCAGCGCAAGCGGCAGTCGCCGGTGCCAGGCCCTTCACACCCCGGTGTGCAGGACCTGGCAGCATTCGTATCAGTAAGTGCCGGCCCGGCGACCGCGGCTGCGCGACATCCAGAACATGAGCGTGGCGAGTGCCGCACCGGAAGCGGCCGCAATCATCACCGCCTTGCCGGGCTGCTGCTCCACATACCGTGTGGTGGCGTTGGCGGCATCGTGCAGCTGGCGGCGCGCCTTGGCGCTGGTTTCAGCGCAGTAGTCAATGCTGCGCGAAGCCAGATCCTGGGCGCGGGCAGCCAGGTCATCAATGATCGGGTCCGCCTTGCCGCGCAGGGCATGCACACCCTCTTCGGCCTTGTCCAGAGTGCTGTGCGCCGCCTGGCGCGTGGACTGCACCGTGTCCTGCGCGCTCTTGAGCGCGTCATCGGCGAGGTTGCGAATGCCGGTGGTGGCTGCGTTGCTGAGGTTGTCATTGTTCATTGAACTGCTCCTGTGAAATGAGGAAAAGGGGTTGGTGCGGAATGGGCCAGCGGCGGGGTGTGCCGTCATCCCTTTCGCACCAGGCTGAGGACAAATGTCACAACGGCCATGATCACGAAGACGAAGAAAAGAATCTTGGCGATGCCCACGGCACCGGCGGCGATGCCGCCAAATCCAAAGATGGCGGCGATCAGCGCGATCACCAGAAAAACAACTGCGTAGTGCAACATCTCGCTCTCCTCATGGAAGGGACCGGCTTTCCGGCGTCAGGGGCCCGCCTTCTCGGCGTCTGGAGTTCAATGTAGGCGAGCGACCCTGCCAGCGATGCCATCCCGCGGCGCGGGGCCGTGTCGGCATCGCGGGGCACTCTCTGTAGGACGTTTCTTACCTGGCGCGCTGGCTGCGCTGGGCAAGGAGCAAAGAAGGAGCCTTGAAGAACGCCCTGGGAGCCCATGCACGGATCGAGCTGCCAGGCGCGCGCTGCGGATCGGGATGCCCTGCAAGCTACAAAGCACAGCGATAGCAGTGCCATGGCGAGTCGTCGCACAGCCGCAGACCTCCCGAGCCCGCAGATGCACACGGCGTGATGGTTCGCGCCGAGGCCCCCTTGCTGTTACGCCGCGCATCGTGGTGTGTGTGCGGTGTGACCGGCTGCGGAACATCACTGACCGCACACCAGCAGCTGCACGGCCTCCCCCGTAGCACGCGCCTTTCGCGCCCACGGTGCAAACGCACGGAACAACGCCCGACCTTCAGGCCAACCTGAAAACGGGCGTGAGACCCTTACAAAATGGAAACAATTTGTATGAGATGCCACACCGATTTCGGGGGCTCAGGCGGTCCCTGAATCGCTGGTTTTCGGCAGCTCCTGCGCGCCGGCAGAGAGCGGCAAAACAGCGGATACCAGCGTGCCGTTTCCGGGCCGCGAAGTGATGGAAAGGCGGCCTCCTGCAGCCTCCACCCGATGGCGCATTCCGGACAGCCCGTGCGAATTCGGGCGCACTGTGGCGGGGTCGAATCCCTCGCCGTTGTCGCGCACCTGCACGGCCACATGGGTGGGGTAGCCGTGTACCGAAACCAGCACTTTTGACGCCTTGGCGTACTTGCCGATATTGGTCAACGCCTCCTGCACCATGCGGTACACGGTGAGCTGCGAGGCATCGGGCAGCTTGACCGCCTCGAGGCTGGTTTCAACCTCGATTCCGGCGCGCTCGGCGTATTCACGCGTGAGGATTTCGATGGCCGCCGTCAGGCCCAGATTCGACAGCGATGACGGGCGCAGGTCTTCGATGATCCGGCGCTTGAGCGCGATGCCGCTGTTGAGTGTTTCGGTCAGGTGCCTGAGCCGTTCGGAGACGTCAGGCGCGGTCGTGTCGATCTTGGATTTGAGCCGCGCCACGTCCAGTTTGGCGGCTGTGAGCAGCGCGCCCAACTCATCGTGCAGCTCGCGCGCCAGGTGTCCGCGTTCTTCCTCGCGCACCTGCTGCAAGTGGCTGGCAAGCTCGGACAGCGTGGCCGTGCGCTGTTTCACCAGCCCTTCCAGGCGGTCTCGCTCGCGCTCGAGCAAGGCCTGCTCGCGCTGGTTCACCAGCAGCACCGCGTGTGCCTGGCGCAGGTACATGTAGAACGCCAGCAGCCCGATGGCCGTGACGGTGGCAATGCCGATGCGCGAGAGCATCAGCGACTCTTCAATCTGCTGGCGGCCGGCTTCCAGACGGACGTCGCTGCGCTTGAGAAGCTCCTGCGCATGGCTGCGAATCGCATCCATCTGCTCGCGTCCCAGGTCGGTATGGAGCACGAATTTCCAGGCGTCTTCATTGCCCTGCCTGCGCAGGCGCACGCTCAGTTCCATTTCGGCCAGCTTGCGCGAAACCTGCCGCGACAGGTAGGCAAATTCCTGCATGTCGCTGGGCTCTGCCATGAACTGCGTGCGCAGGTTGTCGAGGTTCGAATGCACGGTGGAAACCGCCGCGCTGTAGGGCGCGAGATAGGTTTCGTCGCCGGTCAGCAGATACCCGCGCTGGCCGGTTTCGGCATCGAGCATGCTCTGCAAAAGGGTGCTCACGTTCTTGCGCGCAAGCAGTCCGAACTCCATCTGCTGGACCGCGTCCTGCGATCGCATGTGACCCGTTTCATTGATGCCCACGAGCACCATCGCGGCGAGCAATGCCATGGGCAGACTGAGCGCCATCTGGCGTACTTTTGGCAACCAACGGAGGGCCTTCTGTTTGAGATTCATGCGCTCTATTCTGGATAATGAATGCTTATGTTTCGGTCGTCGTCACACCCTGTTGCAGGGCGCGGCGTGCGGCTAGCGACGCTGTACAACCAATACGCATCGGGGCTGGCTTTGCCGCCCCGCGAAAGAAAGATCGATGATCAAGATTGGCATTGTGGATGACCACGCGATTGTTCGCTCCGGCCTGCGGCAGTTTCTGTCGGAACATGTGGACCTGCGCGTAGAAGGCGAGGCCGGCAACGGGCGCGAGGCCATCGACCTGGTGCGCAACAAGGAAATCGACGTGCTGCTGATGGACCTTTCCATGCCGGGTCAAAGCGGGCTTGATGCGCTGGCCATGCTGCGCGCCAAGGCACCCGACATGGGCATCCTCATCCTGAGCGGCTACCCCGAAGAGCACTACGCGATCAACCTGATTCGCCAGGGAGCGAGCGGCTATCTCAACAAGGAATGCGAACCCTCCGAAATCGTGGAAGCGATTCGTACCATTGCACTGGGCCGCCGCTACCTCACGCCCGCCGTGGCCGAACTGCTGGCGCAACAGCTCAACCGCAAGGACGACGCACCGCCGCACGAGCAGCTGTCGGAGCGCGAATTCCAGGTGTTCCTCAAGCTGGCCAAGGGCGAGACAGCAGGCGATATCGCCAAGGCACTGTCGCTGAGCGTGAAGACGGTGAGCACTTACCGCACGCGCCTGATGGAGAAGATGAGCCTGTCGTCCAACAGCGATCTCACGTACTACGCACTGAAGAATCGCCTGATCGACTGACATGCGCGAACTCAGCCGGGGCCCGCCCGGCTGGGACGCCCGGACCGACGACAGAGAAAAGAAGAAAGGGAAGAGAAAAGAAAAACGCGCACGACACCCGCCTGGAAGTTTGGCGGGGTGGGCGTCAGGCAGAGTGGCCGGACATGACCATAGGCTTGCCCGAATCGGCGCCCGAATGCCCGCTGCTGTGCTGAATGCAGTACTCCACCAGCGCATCGATCTCGTTGGACTTGTCGAACACGGCATCCACGCCCAGTTGCGCACAGCGCATGCGCACATCGGGCGTCGCATAGTTGCTCAGCACCACCATGCGCTGGCCGGGCCGCCGGGCGCGGCAAGCAGCCAGAACCCCGAGACCGCTCCCCTGCCGGAGAAACAGATCCACGATGGCCAGGTCCCACTCTTCACCGTGGGAGCTCAGCCAGGTTTTGCCCTCATCTTCAGTCTCTGCAACACCCACTGCTTCCACCGACGCCAGTTCCTCCAGCGTTCCAATCAGGTTCTCGCGGATGGTGGCGTTGTCTTCAACGATGTAGGTGCGGAGTTTCACAGGCGATCCATTCATGCAACCGTGCAAGGCGACCACGGCTGAATGCCTAATTTAGGCGCTCATCCGATTTGATTTTGCCAGCCATGACGGGCGGGGTATGTAGGAGCGGTCCTACCGAGCAACACATACCGGGCAATCGGGCGCACGCTGCATGCGCATCGTGCTCCACTCCATGGAACGGCCATCGAGCATCAGCATGCGCCCTGCCAGGCTGGTGCCGATACCTGCCACCAGCTTGAGGGCTTCGGCGGCCTGCATGGCGCCCACCACCCCCACGAGCGGCGCAAAGACGCCCATCGTCGAGCAACGCACCTCTTCAAACTCGGCGTCAGGCGGGAAAATGCATGCATAGCAAGGGGCAGCATCGGCCCGCGGATCGAAAACGCTGATCTGCGCATCAAACCGGATCACGGCGCCCGAGACAAGCGGCACGCGGTGGCGCACGCACGCCGCGTTGACTGCCTGGCGCGTGGCGTAGTTGTCGCAGCAATCGAGAACCACCGTGGCCTGCGCCACCAGGGTGTCGAGCAGCGCCGCGTCGGCACGTGCGCGCACGGCACTGACCTGCACTTCAGGGTTGATGGCGGCCATCGCCTGCGCGGCCGACTCCACCTTGGGCATACCCACGCGCGCGGTGGTGTGCGCAATCTGCCGCTGCAGGTTCGTGAGGTCAACGTCGTCGTCATCGACCAGCGTGATGCGCCCCACTCCGGCCGAGGCCAGGTAAAGCGCTGCGGGCGATCCCAGGCCACCCGCACCGATCACCAGCGCGTGCGCATCCAGCATGGCTTGCTGCCCTTCGATACCTACCTCGTCAAGCAGGATGTGGCGCGAGTAGCGCAGGAGCTGGTCGTCGGTCATGGCTGTGCGGGAAGGCAGGAGGAAGGGGGCATGAAAAAGGCCGGCTTCCGCAAGAAGTCCGGCCTTTCAGGCTGAGCGCGAGAAAACTCAATTCTCTTTCTTTTCTTCCTTGCGTTCGGCGAGGACCTTGCTCACGATCACCGGGCGACCCTTGAGCTGGTTGAGGGCCTGCACCAGCTGGAAATCCTTGTCGCTGCCAAACTCGGGCGCCTTGCGGTCGGCCACGGGTTTTTTGGATTCTTCTTCCAGGCGCTTGCGGGCTTCCTCGCGCGCCTTTTCACGGGCCGCGTCCTTCTTTTCTTCGCCCTGTCCGCTGCCCAGGTGCTTTTCAAGGTCGGCCTCGCGCATGCGCAGCGACGCAAAGATGTTGCCCTCTTCCGACTCGTCGATCATCACGTCAGGAACGATGCCCTTGGCCTGGATCGACTTGCCGCTCGGGGTGTAGTAGCGGGCCGTGGTCAGCTTGATGCCGGTGTCAGGCCCCAGGGGGCGCACCGTCTGCACCGAGCCCTTGCCGAAAGTCTGGCTGCCCATGATGGTGGCGCGCTTGTGGTCCTGCAGCGCGCCAGCCACGATTTCGCTGGCCGAGGCCGAGCCTTCGTTGACCAGCACCACCAGCGGCACGGACTTGAGTGCGGTAGGCAGCCGCTTGAGCGGATCGCCTCCGCCGCGGCGCTGGTAGTAATCCGGCGAGGCCTTGTACGTGGCCTTGCTGTCGGCCAGCTGCCCGTTGGTGGTCACCACCGTCACGTTCGCGGGCAGGAAGGCGGCCGAGACGGCCACGGCGGCATCCAGCAGGCCACCCGGGTCGTTGCGCAGGTCCAGCACCAGGCCCTTGAGGTTGGGTTCCTGGCGATACACCTCCTCGACCTTGCGCACGAAATCATCGACCGTACGCTCCTGGAACTGCGACAGGCGTATCCAGGCATAGCCAGGCTCCACCACCTTGCCCTTGACGGACTGGGTCTTGATCTCTTCGCGCGTGATCGTCACCGGGAACGAGCGGTTTTCATCCTTGCGGAAGATGGTGAGCGTGACCTTGGTATTGGGCTCACCGCGCATGCGCTTGACGGCCTCGTTGATCGACAGGCCCTTGACGGCCGTGTCGTCGATCTTGGTGATGAGGTCATTGGTCATCAGGCCCGCACGGAAAGCGGGCGAGCCCTCGATGGGCGAAACGACCTTGATGAGGCCCTCTTCCTGGGTGATCTCGATCCCCACGCCGACGAATCGACCCGACGTACCTTCGCGGAATTCCTTGAAGGACTTCTTGTCGAAATACTGGGAATGCGGGTCCAGGCTGGCAACCATGCCGGTGATGGCGTCGGTGATCAGCTTCTTGTCGTCCACCGGCTCCACGTAGTCGGTCTTGACCAGACCGAACACCGCAGAAAGCTGCTGGATCTCTTCCAGCGGCAGGGGGGCCATGGCGCCGCGCGCCACCGTCTGGAGTGACACCGTGGTGAGAGCGCCTGCCACCACCCCCACCGATACCCATCCCGCAATTTTCAGTTTGTGGCCCATGCAACACCTTTTACCGGTACAAAAATCAATATACACCTTGGAGAGCCCGAAGGCGCCCCGGTTCCGCGCAGGCCCGCACTTTCAAAGGGCTGGCGGGCGCAAAACGCCTCATCCGGCCCAGCTTTACACGGCGTTTACGCTTTGCCCTGCGAAGCCACAGCGGCTGCAGCCCTGGCCGCTGCTTCCGCGTCGCCCAGATAGTAGTGGCGGATGGGCTTGAGATCGGCGTCCAGTTCATATACCAGCGGAATCCCATTGGGAATGTTCAGGCCGACGATGTCCGACTCGGAAATGCCGTCGAGGTATTTCACCAGGGCGCGAATGGAATTGCCATGCGCAGCCAGCACCACGCGCTTGCCCGAGCGGATGGCCGGGGCCATGGCTTCGTTCCAGAAGGGCAGCACGCGCTCCACGGTGTCCTTGAGGCATTCCGTCAGGGGCACGCTACCTTCAGCCAGGCCCGCGTACCGGCGGTCGCTGCGCTCGCTGCGGGGGTCGGCCGCCTCCAGTGCGGGCGGAGGCGTGTCATAGCTGCGACGCCACACCAGCACCTGCTCGTCGCCGTATTGCTTGGCCATGTCGGCCTTGTTCAGGCCCTGCAGGGCGCCGTAGTGGCGCTCGTTCAGGCGCCAGTCCTTGACCACGGGCAGCCAGGTGCAGTCCATTTCGTCCAGCGCGTACCAGAGCGTGTGGATGGCGCGCTTGAGGACGCTGGTGAACGCCAGGTCGAACTCGTAGCCCTCAGCCTTGAGCAGCTTGCCGGCCGACATGGCCTGCGACACGCCAGTGGGCGTGAGGTCCACGTCAGTCCAGCCGGTGAAGCGGTTTTCAAGGTTCCAGGTGGATTCGCCGTGGCGGATCAGAACGAGTTTGTACATGGGGTCCCCAGGGAAATGCGGGTCAAAATCAGGCATTCTAAAATTACGGCGTTCGCCAACCCTAGGAAACCTTGTGAAATTCATCATCGAAAACTGGTATCTGATCGTCGTCGCACTGGCTTCGGGCAGCATGCTGCTGTGGCCCACGCTCAAAAGTGCAGGGGGCGGCTCGCTGACGCCAGCGGGTGCTGTGCAGCTCATCAACCGCGAAAAAGCCGTCGTCGTCGACGTGTGCGAGACGGAAGAGTTCGCGCTGGGACATGTGGGCGGCGCCAAGAACGTGCCGCTCAACCAGCTGGAAGAGCGCCTGCCCGGCCTGGTGAAGAACAAGGCCGTGCCCGTGGTGCTGGTGTGCGCCAGCGGCGCGCGCTCGAATCGTGCTGTGGGCATCGCCAAAAAGCTTGGCTACGAAAAGGCCCAGGCCATGGCCGGCGGCATGAAGGCCTGGCGCGAAGCCAGCCTGCCTGTAGAAAAAGCCTGAACGGGCCTTACCTGCACTGTTTCAATACACAGGAGTTCGCCATGCAACCCGTGAAGATGTACACCACCGCTGTCTGCCCCTATTGCATCCGTGCCAAGCAGATCCTCAAGTCCAAGGGTGTGGAGCAGATCGAGGAGATCCGCATCGACATGGACCCCGCCGCGCGCAACCACATGATGGAGATCACCGGCCGGCGCACCGTGCCGCAGATTTTCATCGGCGACACCCACGTGGGCGGCCATGACGACCTGGTCGCGCTGGATGGTCGCGGTGGGCTGATGCCCCTGCTGGGCGCCGCCTGACACCGTTCAACGGGGCGGCATAATGCGGCCCCATGTGCCCGCTGCGAGAACCTTCCCGCGGCGGGTTTTGTTTTGCCAGCAATTCCGTAAAAGCAAAGAGACTTCACCATGGCCGACCAAGAAAATCCCGTGTTCCAGATCCAGCGCGTCTACCTCAAGGACATGTCGCTGGAGCAACCCAACTCCCCCGGCATCCTCCTGGAGCAGGAACAGCCCAGCGTGGACATCCAGCTTGGCGTGGAAGCCACCCCTGTCGCAGAAGGCGTGTTTGAAGTGGCCGTGACCGCCACCGTGCAGACCAAGATCAAGGACAAGACCGTGTTCCTGGTCGAAGCCAAGCAGGCCGGCATCTTCGAGATCCGCAACATCCCCGAAGACCAGATGGGCCCCATCATGGGCATCGCCTGCCCGCAGATCGTCTACCCCTACCTGCGTGGCAACGTGGCCGACATCATCAACCGCGCAGGCTTTCCGCCCGTGAACCTGGCCGAGATCAACTTCCAGGCCATGTACGAGCAGCAGCAGGCCCAGGCCGCTGGCCAGCCTTCGCCCATCATCACGCAGTGATCGGCAGATTGGGGTCGTTTTGGCCCCAGGCGCTTGATTCATAAGCACTCATAGCTATGAAAATCATAGTACTGGGTGCTGGTGCATGGGGTTCGGCCGTGGCGATGAGCGCGGCCCAGCATCCCGCGGGCCATGCGGTCACCCTCTGGGCCCGCGATGCCGTACAGGCCGGCGAGATGCGAAGCGGGCGCCACAACGCCCGCTACCTGCCTGGCATTCCTTTTCCCGCCTCTCTTTCCGTGGCCGACGGTCCTTTCGGTGCACTGCTGACCGATGCCGACCTGGTGATCGTGGCCACGCCCATGGCGGCGCTGCGCGGCATGCTGCAGGCGCTGCAGGGCGTGCGCGTTCCGGCCGCGTGGCTGTGCAAGGGCTTTGAGGCTGCGCCCGCGGACGGACCAGAGACTTTCGGCCTGCTTGCCCACGAGGTGCAGGCCAGCGTAGCCCCGCAGTTGCTGGCGGGCGTGCTCAGCGGCCCCAGTTTTGCGCAGGAAGTGGCCCTGGGCCAGCCCACGGCGCTGGTGGCTGCCAGCGCCCACGCCACGGTGCGCCAGGCGCTGGTGGATGCTTTCCACAGCCCCAGTGTGCGGGTCTATGCCAATGAAGACATCGTGGGCGTGGAAGTGGGCGGCGCCGTCAAGAACGTGCTGGCCATTGCCACGGGGCTGTGCGACGGTCTCTCGCTGGGGCTCAACGCACGCGCTGCCCTGATCACGCGCGGCCTGGCCGAGATGACGCGCCTGGGTATGGCCCTGGGGGCCCGGCCTGAAACCTTCATGGGCCTTTCGGGCCTGGGCGACCTGGTGCTCACAGCGACCGGGGACCTGTCGCGCAACCGGCGCGTGGGCATGCTGCTGGCAGAGGGCAAGACCCTCCAGCAGGCGGTGGACTCGCTCGGCCATGTGGCCGAAGGCGTGTACAGCGCGCGCACCGTGGCACGTCGTGCAGAGCACCTGGGGGTGGACATGCCCATCACGCGTGCAGCGGTGGCGCTGCTGGATGGCGCGATCACACCCGCAGCGGCTGTGGCCCTCCTCATGGGACGGGGCCCTGCTGCCGAGCTGGCCTGACCGCAAGTCATTTGCGCGCCGCTCCGCCCCCACGGCACAGCGCACAAAAAAGCCGCTGACTCCTTGCCGGAGCAGCGGCTTTCTTTGGCAGGGGCCACAACACACATCGTGCGGCGGCATGGAGTCCTGCGACGGGAAGGTCCGGTCAGAACACCCCAAACAGCATGAGCAGCAGCACAACCGACAACGGGACGCCGAGCAACCAGGCAATGATGGGCATGGAGATCTCCTGAAAAAGGGTGGTGGATAAAGGTGGCTCCACCTTAAGACCCCACACTCGGGCTCCGTGTCCGCCGGGGCTGCTGATGGCCGTAGTCCCGTGCCTACTGGTCCAGGCTGCCCCGTGCCTTGCGTGCGCGTTAAAGCCCCAACTCCAGTGCCAGCAGTTCGTCCACTGTCTGGCGGCGGCGGATGAGGCGGGCCTGCCCGTCATCGACCATCACCTCGGCGATCAGCGGGCGCGTGTTGTAGTTCGACGACATGGACGCGCCATACGCCCCCGTGTCGTGGATCACCAGCAGGTCGCCCACCTGGGCCGCAGGCAGCTCGCGCGGCAGCACGACGCCGCCGTCGCCCTGGGTGAACACATCGCCCGACTCGCACAGCGGGCCGGTCGCGGCGCAGCACGCTCATGGCGTGGTAGCTGCCGTACATGGACGGGCGCATGAGTTCGTTGAAGCCGGTGTCGAGCAGCACAAAGTGGTTGCTGCCCGCGTTCTTGGTGGCGCGCACCTCGCCCAGCAGCACGCCGGATTCGGCCACCAGGTAGCGGCCGGGCTCGATCTCCAGGCCGAGCTTGTGGCCCAGGACGGCTTCTGCCTGCTGGCGCGCGGCGTCCCACAGGCCGTGGTAGTGCTGCGTATCCACGACCGGATCCCCCGCGCGGTACGGTATGGACAAACCGCCGCCGGCAGAAATGGCGTGCAGGTCGTGCCCGGCTGCGTGGGCGGTCTTCACCAGGTTGACCATGGCGCCACAGACCTCGGCCAGATGGCTGTAGTCCACGCCCGAGCCGATGTGCATGTGCAGGCCCACGAGCTTGAGGCCATGCTGGCGGATGGCGGCCAGCGCCGCGGGCAGGTCGGTGTGCCAGATGCCGTGCTTGCTGTGCTCCCCGCCGGTGTTGGTCTTGTTGCTGTGGCCATGGCCAAAGCCAGGGTTGATGCGCAGCCACACCGCATGGCCGGGCGCGCACGCGCCCAGCTGGTGCAGCATGTCAACGGAGCCTGCGTTGACCGGCACTCGCTGCTGCACCACGAACTCCAGCGTCGCGGCATCGAACAGGTCGGCCGTAAAGACGATGTCCGAGTGACCTTCGGCGTCCCAGCCCGGCTGGTAGCCGGCAGCCAGCGCGCGTTGCATCTCGCCCCGCGACACGGCATCCACCTTGACGCCCTGCTCGCGCATCAGCGAAAGAATGTGGATGTTGGAGCACGCCTTCTGCGCAAAGCGGACGGTCTCGAAGTTGGACACCTGCGCGATGCGCTGGCGGATGGTGGCCGCGTCGTACACCCACAACGGGGTGCCAAACTGGTCGGCCAGGGCCCACAGCTGGGCGGGCGAAAAGGGGTTGGACATGCGGAGACTCCGGCGGTGCACGATGAAACAGCGGCAATCATCGCGCCGTAGTTTCATCCAGTCCAATGCCAGATTTGCACCATGCCATTCAAAATGGATATGCTGCAGACCATGAGCCGGCCACCGACACCCCCGATGCAGCAGCGCATCAGCCACCGCCACATCGAGGTCTTCCGCGCCGTGATGGCTGCCGGCAGTGCGACCGGGGCGGCCGAATTGCTGCACAGCTCGCAGCCCACCGTAAGCCGCGAACTGGCCCGGCTGGAAACCCTGCTGGGCTATGCGCTGTTCGAGCGCAGCCAGGGCCGGCTGCGGCCCAACGCACGGGCGCTGGCGCTGTGGGACGAGGTCCAGCGCTCCTGGCAGGGGCTGGAACGCGTGGTCGAACGGGCCGTCGCCCTGGGCCGCCCCGACGCAGTGCAGCTGTCCGTACTGTGCCTGCCGGCACTGGCACACGCGCTGCTGCCCGGTGCCGCGGCGCGGCTGCTGCAGGCGCGGCCGCTCACCCGGCTGTCGGTCACGCCGCAGGAATCACCGCTGCTGGAGGAATGGATGAGCGCCCAGCGCTTTGATCTGGGGCTGTGCGAGCAGACGGCCGCCCCGCCTGGCACGGGGGCCGAAGTGCTGCTCACCCTGGACGAGGTGGCCGTGCTGCCCGCCGCGCACCGCCTGGCAAGGCAGCCGGTGCTGCAGCTGCCAGACTTTGCCGGTGAACCCTTTGTCAGCCTGTCGGTCGATGACCCTTACCGCCGCCTGATCGACGCGCGCTTTGCCGAGGCGGGCGTGGCGCGCACGCAGCGGGTCGAAACACACAGCGCTGCCGCCGTGTGCGCGATGGTGGAGCACGGTCTCGGCGTGGCCATCGTCAACCCGCTGACGGCGCTGGCGTGTGCCAGCGAGCGGCTGGTACTGCGGCGGCTGGCGTTTTCCATCCCGTTTTGCGTGACAGCCCTGTGGCCCCAGTACCGCCCCGCCCTGCCCGAGGCGGCGCCCCTGCTGCAGGCCTTGAAGGACGAAGCACAGGCCGTGGCAGACAGGCTGGCGGCGCTGCCGTGACGCAGCCGCAAGCTGGCAAGCGGCGCACAGGCAGCACCTGGCCAAGGCATCAAGACGCTATTAAATAGATAGCAACCAGGGCAATAAATGCTTGGACTACAGGCCCATTTGACCTGAAAAGACCGCCACGGGAGCTTCCACCGCACGGGCGAGCCCGCAGCACCCCCTGGCGAGGGGCGCGGCAGGTCAGGCCGGTGGCGACATGCTGCGCACCTTCACCGCCAGGTGCTCTTGCACGGAAGGCGAGACGAACTTGTGCACTTCGCCGCCCAGCACGGCGATCTCGCGCACAAAGGTGCTGCTGATGAACTGGTACTTGTCGCTGGGGGTGAGGAACACGGTTTCGACCTGCGGCATCAGGCTGCGGTTCATGCCCGCCAACTGGAACTCGTAGTCAAAGTCGGTCACGGCACGCAGGCCGCGCACCATGGCCTTGCCGCCACGCGCCACCACAAAGTCGCGCAGCAGGCCCGAAAAGGGTTCCACCCGCACCTGCGGGTAGCCCTTGACGGCTTCGCGCACCATCTCGATCCGCTCTTCCAGCGAGAACAGCGTCTTCTTGTGGTGGCCCGCTGCCACGGCCACGATCACATGCTCGAAAAGCTGCGTGGCACGGCGCACCACGTCTTCGTGTCCCAGGGTGATGGGGTCGAAAGTGGCCATGGCTGGTTGTCTCCTCGATGGCGAATGGTCGTTGGCACCGGGGACAGAGCCGACCGGGCTGCGTGCGCGCATTATGCAGTGCAGTGCAGCACGAAACGGGCGCCCGGCCGTCCCGTTTGACGAGGGCCAACGCCGTGCCGTGAGCGCAGTCAGCGCACGGCACCCTGCGCAGGCTGCCGGCCATGCGCCGCTCGATCAGCAGCCCGAAGAACCGCCGATGTCAGGCCGCCGCAGCCCCGGCGCCCAGCGGGCGCAACAGGTGGGCGTGCACCGCACCGGCCTTGAGGTGCCGGTACAGCGCCAGGCCCAGCGGCGCCAGGCGCTCATCGGTCCAGGCAGCGGGGGCCTCCAGGTAGATGAATCCACCGGCAGCCACGGCACCCGCAGCGGCCTTGAGCGCGGGCTCGAACAGCTCGCTGTCAAACGGCGGGTCCAGCAGCACCAGGTCGAGGCTGCCGGGCGCGGCCTGCCCCAGGGCGGCCACGCCGTCGCCGCGCTGCACGCGCACGGCGGTGGCCTGCAGACGCTGCTGCAGCTTGTGCAGCTGGGCCACCAGGGCGACGTCGTTCTCCACCAGCTGCACGGCGGCGGCGCCGCGGGACGCGGCCTCCAGCCCCAGCGCACCGGTGCCGGCAAACGCATCCAGGCACCGCCAGCCGTCCAGGTCCTGGCCCAGCCAGTTGAACAGCGTCTCGCGCACGCGATCGGGCGTGGGACGCAGGCCGGGGCGGCTGGCCACTTGCAGCCGCGTGCGCTTCCACAGCCCGCCAATGATGCGGATCTCACCTGCCCCCTTGGGCGCGGCGGCCG
>LNFM01008388.1_pt1 | contig 38445 bp, 32 predicted proteins | sample 596031 | NCBI WGS metagenome assembly LNFM01 (sample SAMN04254537, study PRJNA301005) | activated carbon metagenome | isolation source: dual media filters at the Ann Arbor, Michigan drinking water treatment plant | place: USA: Ann Arbor | reverse complement strand
GGCCTTCGACGTATCGCCCCATTGATCGCTCCCGCCGCAAGTGCTGGAGCTACGACTCTGTCGGTGCGAAAGAGTTTCCACACAGCCTCGGTCGTCGGCCAACAGGCTCTCGATGCGCTCCAGCGCGGTCGCCAGATCGCCCTGCGCTTCGTGGTACTCCGCTGAAGCTTCTAGTGCGCGTCGCCGCAGGCCCAGCAGGCGCTCGCACTCGGGTGCCCACCAGTCATCGAAGGCAGCCGCGTCGTCCAATGCCAGCCCATCGGCAGGTGGACCTCGCCAGTGCACCAGCGCTGCGTCGGCTTGGCCGGCAGCCAATTCCACCTGGAACCGCTGCACGTCGCAGTCCACGTCGGGGGCCAAGGCCAGGAAATCGCCCTGCGCTTGCACCACCTCGGGCCCGCCGACTTCACGCAGTCGCGCCAGTTCGCGGCGCAGGTTGCGCCGGCCGGTGGTCTCGTCCAGCAGGGGCCAAAGCAAGGCCACCGCACGGCTGCGCGGCAGCGCGGCGCCAGGCGGCTGCAGGGCCAACAGCACCAGCAGCGCCTGCGCCTTCTTGATCGCCAGCGGCAGCACCTGGCCGGCACGTCGAAGCACCAGGGGACCCAGCAGCGCGAGCTCCAGCATCGGCCGATGATGCCAGCGCGTACCGGCTTCAGCGCAGTCCTGTCGCGGTGGCGCGCGGCGGCGCTCGCTGGGCTTGGCCCAGGAACTGGACCAGGTCGAAGGGGTTCGTGAATTCGTGCGACTGCGCATCGGGCAGGACGACCCGTGCATGCCAGGCCGCATTGGCGTCCAGCCACACGCTGAGCAGCATCACCTGTGGCGGCAGAACGGATGCGGTTGGCATTGCATGAGCCATGGCAGCTCCGGTAGGCATGGTTGGCATGGTCGGCGGCGACCGTTGCGGCGCCGTTGCGGCCAGGACCTGGACTTTGCGCGACTGATCCGGCAAGCGCACTCGAATCGGCAGTATCGGCCTCCTAGGCTGGATCCCTGGGTTGCCGGCATGTGGCTGGGTCTCGCCCCGGCGCGTCGGCGCGGAACCTCGCCGCAACGGCGCCGCAACGGGCTGGCCCCAGGCTTCACCGCCTAGACCTTGCCACCCGGCTCTGCCCCCCGCTGTGAAGGCAGCAAGCCTGCTGCCATGGTGGAACCCCACTTCAACCGTCGAGGAGACGAGACACATGACGAATCTGAAAACCTGGGCGGCAGCGGCCGCCATGTTGGCCGTGACGGGTACCGCGCAGCCCGCGCTGGTCAACCTCGGCGACGGCACGGTGAAGGACGACCTGACCAACCTCATCTGGCTGCAGAACTGGAACGTCAATGGTTTGGACAACCGGGAGGCGCATAGAGCCTGGGCCTCGAGCTATGACTTCGCCGGCAGCACCGACTGGCGGCTGCCGAGCGTTGAAGAGGGCGTTGCCCTGGTCAGCGCTTACGGCAGTCTCTTGTCCGTGTCGCACTTCACGAACGTGCGAACGTTCGGCTACTGGAGCGATTCGGACCCCGAACCGGGGATCAACCCGGAGGTCTATGGGATGCTCTTCAGCCCCCTCTTCCCCTCTCAGAACTTCAGCCCCCTGGGCACCGAGTTGTATGCCGTGGCTGTGCGCAGCGCCAGCGTTGCCACTCCTGTGCCGGAACCACAGACCTTGGCACTGGCACTGCTGGCATTGGGCGCGAGCGTTGTGGCGCGGAAGCGGCCCACCTGAGGCTTTGGCGCCTCGCCACCCTGCCCGGCGGGGCGCAGCACTGCCGGCGGCCGAGACCGATCAACGACCAGGCGCGGCTGGTGCTTGGCACACCGCGGATCGGCTGCGGGCCGCTGTGACCTGAACCAGCCGCCAGCGTCAGCGGCGACAGGTTCGCACGGGTATGCCGTGTTCGTCTCCAGTGGAATGAAGGGGAATGACGTGAACGCGGGCCCGCAGGAAACCATGCGCCGAACACGAAAAGCTGTTTGGTTTCAATGCCTTGTGAGCTGTCAATACCGCAGTTGGGCGCCCGCCGTCAGAATTCTCGGCACCACGGGCGAGCCCAAGAGCGCGCAGGCCGTGGGGTCAGCGGGTGCTGCTGCGCCAGGCACCGGCCGCGCCACGCAAGCGCTGCGACAGGTGCAAGGCGATGTTGCGGTGCAGCCGGATGGCCACGGCCGGGTGCGTGCGGCCGATCTCGTCCAGGGTGTGCAAGGTCATCACGTACACCCGCGTGGGCGCGTCGGCCACCGCGCCGGCGGTGCGCCCGCCGCCGTCCAGCATCGCCGTCTCGCCGAACATCATGCCGGGTGACACGCTCAGGTAGCGCTGCGTGCGGCCGTGTGCGTCGGGCAGGCTGAGCAAGCTGACCGAGCCCTGGCCCACCACGTACAGGCGGTCGCCGGGTTCACCTTCGGCAAACAGCATCTCGCCGGTAGCCAGCTGCCGCGGCTGCAGCAGCGTGGCCACCAGTTCCGCCTGCGCGGCGTCCAGCCCGGCCAGAAGCGAAGACCGGGCCAGGGGAACGTCGGCCATCGCGCGCACGTCACCAGGCAACTCGCCGACGGCTTCGCTCAACAATCGTTGCTCCGCGGCCTCGATGGCGCGGTCGGCGTCTGGCCAATGCGGCAGATGCAGGCCGAAGCTGTGCAAGGACTGCACCGCGGCAGTGCCTTCCACCCAGCCCGCCAGGTGCAGTTCGATGCCGCGAGCCTTCAGGCGCGCCTGCACTTGCTGCAGCGTCACCGCGCCCGATTCGTCGACGGCGCTGACACGGCGCAGGTCCAGCACCAGACAGCGGCAGTGGTTGCCCAGCTCATCGGCTTCGTCCAGCAGCCGGTCACTGCTGCCGAAAAACAGCGCCCCGTCCAGCTCGAAAACCTCGATGCCTTCGCGCAGCGGCCGCAGCCTTGTTTCGACCGGCGCCGGGTAGATGCGGCGCGACGGCCGTGCCGCTGCGGTGTAGCGCTCGTGCACGAGCGACCGGTTCATGCGCACGGCAAACGTCAGCAGCGACAGCAGCAGCCCGAGCCCGACGCCGACCGGCATGCCCTGCCACAGCGTCGTGCCCACCACCAGGCCCACCACGCCCAGGCCCAGCGTCAGGTCGCGCGAACGGTCGCCGGCCCACCAGCGTGCCAGCAGCTGACCCGACCAACGGTCGGCCAGGCCCAGCGCCACCATCAGCATCACGCCGGCCAGCACGGGCAGCGGCAGCAGTGCCAGCAGCGGGCCGCCCAGCAGGTACAGCAGGCCCACGACCACGGGCCCCACCAGCACGGCCACACGCCCGCGACCGCCGGCCTGCCAGGTGGCCAGGGCGCGCATGCGCAGCGTGGCCAAGGGCAGGCCACCCAGCAAGCCGCAGACCATGTTGCCGAAGCCCATCGCCAGCAACTCGCGCCGCGGGTCGTGGCGGCTGTTGAGCAACTGGTCCAAGGCGCGCACGTTCAGCGACGACTCCAGCGCGCCCAAGCTGGCCAGTGCCAATGCGGTCAAGGCCACCGGCGCCGCGTGGGCCAGCAGCAGCTCGGGTCCCGAGGGCCAGAACAAGGGCAGCAGGGCCGGTGGCCAGGGCCAGGCCAAAGGCAGTGGGCCGATGGTGCTGCCCGCGGTGGGCGTGCCACCCAGCGAAGACCACAGCGCGTGCACCGCCGTGCCCGCCGCCATGCCCAGCAAGGCGGCCGGCAAGCGCGGCCAGTGCCGTGCCAGCAGCCAGATCAGCAGCGCGGTACCCAGGCCCAGCACCAGGGCGACGGGATGCACCGCCCGCAGGTGGTCCACGTCCAGTACGGTGCCCAGCGGCAGGTCCAGCAGGAGCGGCAATTGGGCCAGCACCATCAGCACCGCCGCGCCGTTCATGAAGCCGGCCAGCACCGGCTGCGGCACCATGCGCGACAGCCGCGCCAGTCCGGCCCAGGCAAAGGCAAGCTGCAGCAGGCCGCTGAGCAGCACCGCCAGGCCACACAAGGCGACGATGCCTTGCACGCCTGCACTGGTGCCGGGTGCCAGTTGGGGGTCGGCTGCCAGCTGTGCCACCAGCGCAGCCAGTGTCAACGCGGTGGCTGTCGTTGGCCCGGTCGAAGGCAGGCGGGTGCGGCTGAGCGTGGCATGCATCAGCGCGCCGATGCTGGCCGTCACAAAAGCCGCCAGCAGGGCCACCGGCGGCGCCTGCGCGCCCAGCGTCGAAAACGTCAGCAGCCCCAGGGTCAGCAGCACCGGCAGCACTGTCAGCGCGCCGGTGAAGGCCGCCAATGTCTCGCGTATCCAGCCTGAGCCGGCGCGGCCGTTGTCCCCAGGGTGCATGGCCCGCCGGTTTGTGAAGGTGGCGCAGTGTCGTTGATCGCATGGCACCGGTCAGCTAGCGCCAGCCCGGAGTTGGGGCGGTGCAACGACAATCGGGACATCCATGGAAATCGATCGCGAGCACAACCCCTGGCGCCTGTCCGTCGCGCCCATGATGGACTGGACCGACCGGCACTGCCGTGTCCTGCACCGCCTCATCACCAGACACACCCGCCTGTACACCGAGATGGTGACCACCGGCGCCCTGTTGCATGGCGACGTGCCACGCCACCTGGACTTCAACGCGCAGGAACACCCGGTGGCCTTGCAGCTGGGTGGCAGCGAACCGGCCGACCTGGCGCACTGCGCCCGGCTGGCGCAGCAGTGGGGCTACGACGAGGTCAATCTGAACTGCGGCTGCCCCAGCGAACGGGTGCAGCGCGGCGCCTTCGGCGCCTGCCTGATGGCCGAGCCCGAGCTGGTGGCCGACTGCGTGCACCACGCTGCCGGTGACGGTGAAACACCGCATTGGCATCGACCGCGTCGAAAGCTACGACTTCGTGCGCGACTTCGTCGGCACGGTGGCCACACGCGGTGGCTGCGAGGTGTTCATCGTGCACGCGCGCAACGCATGGCTGCAGGGCCTGAGCCCGAAGGAAAACCGCGAGGTGCCGCCGCTGCGGCACGAAATGGCCTGGCGGCTGAAGGCCGACTTCCCGGCGCTGACCATCGTCATCAACGGCGGCATCACGCAGGACGCTCAGATCGCCGAACACCTGCAGCACGTCGACGGCGTGATGGTGGGCCGGCATGCGTACCACGAGCCTTTTGCAATGGCCGGCTGGGACCGGCAGTTTTTTGATGCGACGGCGGTCGTGCCCACACGGGAAGCCATCGAGCAAGCCTACGTCGGGTACATGGCGCAGCTGGCCGCGCAAGGTGTGCCCTGGTCACATGCCTCACGCCACCTGCTGGGCCTGCGCAACGGCCAGCCGGGTGCACGGCGCTGGCGCCAGGTGTGGTCGGACCACCGGCTGAAGCTGCTGTCGCCGCAGCAGGTCATGACTCAGGCGGCGCAGGCGGCTCAGGCAGCCCAGGTGACCGCCAACAGCGCGCCGCTCGCCGCCTTGCCTTAGCATCTTCCGGCGACGTGCCGGCACCCGCCGGTGCACCAGGCGAAACCGGAAGGACGTGCACACGTGACCCAACCTTTGCTGGCCATCATCGGTGGCAGTGGCCTCTACGACCTGCCGGGCCTGAGCGACACCCGCTGGGAAACCGTCGACACACCCTGGGGTGCACCTTCCGACCAGGTGTTTCGGGGCCGACTGAACGGCGCCGAACTGGCCTTTCTGCCGCGCCACGGGCGTGGCCACCGCATCCCGCCTTCCGAGGTGAACTACCGCGCCAACATCGCGGCGCTGAAGCAGCTGGGTGCCTCCGACGTGCTGTCGATCTCGGCCGTGGGCGGCTTGCGGGCCGACTTGCCGCCGGGCACCTTTGTCATCGTCGACCAGTTCATCGACCGCACCTATGCACGCGCCAAGAGCTTCTTCGGCACCGGCATGGTGGCGCATGTGTCGATGGCGCAGCCGGTGTGCCCGCGCCTGGGCGACCACGTGCAGGCCGCGCTGGCCGGGCAGGGGGTGCCGCACGCGCGGGGCGGCACCTACCTGGTGATGGAAGGGCCGCAGTTCAGCACCCTGGCCGAGAGCCAGCTCTACCGCAGCTGGAATGCCAGCGTCATCGGCATGACCAACATGCCCGAGGCCAAGCTGGCCCGCGAAGCCGAGCTCTGTTATTGCTCGATCAGCATGGTCACCGACTTCGATTGCTGGCACATGGGCCACGAAGCGGTGACAGTGGACGCCGTCATCCAGGTGCTGCTGGCCAACGCCCAGGCCGCCAAGACGCTGGTGGCCGGTCTGGCCGGCACCATCAGCGCCGACACCGCGGCGGTCGACTGCAGCTGCCGCCAGGCGCTGAGCTTTGCGCTCATCACCGCCCCCGACGCCCGTGACCCTGCGCTGGTGGCCAAGCTGCAGGGTGTGGCCGGGCGGGTGCTGAAGCCGTCGCCATGAACGTGCACGGCCAGGCCATGCGCCCGCTGCGGGCCGAAGCCGGGCGCGACGCGGTGGTGGTCATCGATCAGCGTCAGCTGCCGCACCGTTTGCAACTGCAGCGCCTGACTTCGCCGCAGGCGGTCTTCACCGCCATCCGCGACATGTGGGTGCGGGGCGCGCCGCTGATCGGCGCCACGGCCGCCTACGGCATGGCGCTGCAATGCCTTGTGGACGTGTCCGACGGCGCGCTGGCGGAAACCGCAGCGCTGCTGCGCTCCTCACGCCCCACCGCCGTGAACCTGATGTGGGCGCTGGACCGCATGGCGCGTGTGCTGGCGCCTCTGCCAGCTGAACAGCGCCTGCATGCGGCCTGGGACGCGGCCGATGCCATCGCCGAAGAAGACGTGCAGGTCAACGCCCGCATCGGCCAGCATGGCCTGGCACTCCTGCAGGCCGTGGCGGCGAGCAAGCCCGGCCCGGTGCAGGTGCTGACCCACTGCAACGCCGGCTGGCTGGCCACCGTGGACTGGGGCACCGCCACTTCACCCATCTACCAGGCCCATGCGGCGGGCATCGACGTGCACGTGTGGGTCGACGAAACCCGGCCGCGCAACCAGGGTGCCAGCCTGACCGTGTGGGAACTGGCCCAGGCCGGTGTGCCGCACACGCTGGTGGCCGACAACGCCGGCGGCCACCTGATGCAGCGCGGCCTGGTGGACCTGTGCCTCGTGGGCTGCGACCGGGTGACCGCACGTGGCGACGTCTGCAACAAGATCGGCACCTACCTGAAGGCGCTGGCGGCACACGACAACGGCGTGCCGTTCTACGTGGCCATGCCGACGTCGACATTGGACCTGGGGCTGAGCGACGGCCTGGCGCAGATTCCCATCGAAGAACGCCCGGCACGCGAGGTCACGCACCTGCACGGGCTGGCGGCCGAGGGTGAAGTCGTGGAAGTCTGCCTGGCGCCCCAGGGCACCGCGGCCGCCAACCCGGCATTCGACGTCACGCCGGCGCGGCTGGTCAGCGGCCTGATCACCGAACACGGCGTGGTGCCCGCGCAGGAAGCCGCGCTGCGCGAACTGATGAAGGACCGAGTGTGATCGAAGAAGAAGGCCAGGCCCGGGCCGACATCGTGGGTGCCATCCAGCGGCTGGACACACGGGGCATGAACCGGGGCAGCACCGGCAACGCCAGTTGCCGTTGGGGTGCCGGCATGCTGATCACGCCCACCGGCATGGGCGCAGACGAGCTGCGCGCACAAGACCTGGTCTGGCTGGGCTGGGACGGCACGCAGCGCGGGGACTGGGCACCGTCGTCCGAGTGGCATTTCCACCAGGTCATCTACGCCGCACGACCCGACGTGAACGCGGTGCTGCACACCCATTCCACCCACGCCACCGCGCTGGCCTGCCTGCGGCAGGACCTGCCGGCTTTCCACTACATGGTGGCGGTGGCCGGCGGCGACAACGTGCCCTGCGTGCCCTACCACCTGTTTGGCACGCAGGCGCTGTCGCAGGCCGTGGCCGCGGCCATGCAGCACCGCCTGGCCTGCCTGATGGCCAACCACGGCCTGGTGGCGGCTGGCGCGACGCTTTCGCAGGCGATGAAGGTGCTGGTGGAGATCGAAGCCCTGTGCGAGACCTACCTGAAGGCGCTAGCGGTGGGCCAGCCTGCGTTGCTGTCCCAGGCGCAGATGGCCGAGGTCATCGAACGCTTCAGGCACTACGGCAAAGCTGCCCGCGCCTGACTGGCGCGGTGGGGCAGGGCCACACGGTCGCGCAGCCCCCCCCCCTCATTCAAGGGGGTAGGGCGGTCCGGCAGTCGCCCAGGCACCAGTCTGTGTTTGACCTGACCGGCAAGTGCCAACAACATCACGCTGTGCCGTTCACCGGGTGACCCCCATCGGCGCATCGAGGGTCCACACGTTCTCCCAACAAGCAGGCAGGAGCAGCATGAAACTTCATCGATTCCGGTCCCATTTCCTGGCCGCCGGCACCTTGGCCGCCGCCCTGGCCGCCACCTCGGCGCAGGCGGTCGTGGTGTACAGCGGCACCGTCAACCTGGCCATTCCCAACACCACGGCAGGCCTGTACGTGAACGTGCTCGACGGCAGCACCTTCAGCGGCCCGGGCACCTTCCCCATCCTGGGCGGGCCGGGTGCCAACTACGACTTCAACCTCTTCGGCAGCACCGCGTGGACGGCGTTTTCGCCCACCTCGTCGGGGCAATCGGCGCCCACGGTGCCCACCACGTCGCGCGGTTACGTCTCGTCGTCCACCACCGGCGGCGTGGTGAACCTGGCGGCCGGCACCTTCATCGACGGCAGCAGCGTCTACAACACCGGCTCGCCTTCGGCGGCCGCCATCACCACCGGCGGTGAGGCGCTGTTCGGTTTCCGCTTCCGCAACGAAGGCGCCGACCTGAGCACGGCGCTCGACGACACGGTGCATTACGGCTGGGCGCGTGTGATCCTGACGGGCGGCGTGCCTGGCACGCTGGTGGACTACGCCTTCGAGTCCAGTCCGCTGACCGGCCTGCAAGCCGGCGTGGTGCCCGAACCGGGTGCCATGCTGCTGATGGGCACCGGCCTGCTGGGCTTGATCGGCTGGACCCGCCGGCGCATGAAGGTCTAGGCAGCTCCCCTTCGAATCCCAGGGCCGGCAACGGCCCTTTTTCATGGCCTTCTGGCGACCGCCCTGGTTTCATCTCGGGCCGGCCACGACCTTTTCTCGTTCCGGCCAGGTGGCCAGCAGCAGGCCCGCCAGCGCCAGGCCCAGCGCCAGCGCGTGTGGCAAGCCAAACCCTTCGCCCAGCACCAGCGCGCCCACCAGCGCCGCGCCCACCGGCAGCAGCACCATGAACACCCCGGCGCGTGACGAGGGCACGTGGCGCAGGCCCTGCATCCACAGCCACACACTCACCATGCTGGCGGCCAGCGCATAAAAGACCAGCAAGCCCCAGGTGCCGACGGCCACCACGCCGAAGTCGAACTGCAGCGCCTGCCAGATGCCAAAGGGCGTGACCAGCGCCAGGCCCCACAGGTTGATCAGCGCACTGATGCGGCGCGGCGACACATGGCCGGTGAGCTGCTTGCCGATGACGACGTAACAGGCCTCGCAGAACACCGCACCCAGCAGCAGGGCATATCCCCACGGTGATTCGGCGTCGCCCGGCTCGGCGGCCTGCGGCGAAGCCCGTGCATAGGCCAGCAGCGCGATGCCGGCCACGGCGCAGGCGATGGCCACCGTCACACGTGGGCGGATGTGTTCACCCAGCACCACGCGGGACAGGATGGCGATGGCCGCGGGAATGGCCGCCATCGTCACACCCGCCGCCATGGCCGAGGTCAACGCCACGCCGTAAAGCATGCAGATGCTGAACAGGAAGTTGCCCAGGAAACTCTCCCAGAACAGCAGCTGGCGGTCACGTGGCGACAACGGCACTTCGCCTGGCCCGCGCCGCACCCAGTGCACCATGGCCACGGCCGCGATGCCAAACCGCAGCCAGGCCAGCAGCAGCACCGGGAACACCGCCACCAGCAGCTTGGACAGGCCCACGTAGCTGCCCACGAGCAAGGTGCTCGCGGCCAGGCTGGCGTAGGCCCAGGCGGGTGCGGCGCTCAAGCCGGCGCCAGGCCCACGTCGGGCAGGGCGGGGCGGTGCTGCATCGCATGGGCCATGGCCTGCACGACGAAGGCCCGGTCCTCATCGGGCAGCGCCAGCCGCGGCGGCCGGGTTCGCCAGCTGCCACGCCCCACCAGGTGTTCACACAGCTTGATGCACTGCACCAGGTCGGGCCTTGCGTCCAGATGCAGGAGCGGCATGAACCACTCGTACAGCGGCATCAGTTCGGCCATGCGGCCCGCACGTGCCAGGCGGAAGAGCGTTTCGCCTTCCTGCGGGAACGCGTTGCTCATGCCCGACACCCAACCCACCGCGCCCATCGCGATGCTCTCCACGACCACGTCGTCCAGACCGGCGAACAGCACGAAACGGTCACCGACGCGGTTGCGGGTGTCGATGAAGCGCCGGGTGTCGCCCGAGCTGTCCTTGAAGCAGACGATGGTGTCGCAGTCGGCCAGGCTGGCCAGGATGTCGGGCGTGATGTCGTTTTTGTAGATGGGCGGGTTGTTGTAGACCATCACCGGCAGGTCGGTGGCTGCCGCCACGGTGCGGAAGTGCGCCGCCGATTCCTGGGGCTTGGACGAATACACCAGCGCCGGCATCAGCATGATGCCGTCGACCTTGCAGCGGGCGGCTTCGCGTGCGGTCTCGATGGCAAAGGCGCTGGTGAACTCGGCCACGCCGCAGATCACCGGCACACGCCCTGCGGACACGGCCACCGCGGCTTCCATGATCTGGCTCTTTTCGGCGCGTGTCAGCGAGGTGTTTTCGCCCACCGTGCCGCAGATCACCAGGCCCGAGACGCCGTCGCGGATGAGCGCGCCCATGACCGCGGCCGTGCCTTCGATGTCCAGCGAAAAGTCTTCGTGGAATTGCGTGGTGACGGCGGGGAAAACGCCTTGCCAGGTGACGGCGGGTGAGGTCATGGTGGTGTTCTGCAGCGGTGGAACGGGGCGGCTGCATCGTACAGTTTGCTCCACCGTCCTTCCCCTGCATCGACACCGCCGCCATGCTGAACACACCCGCCCGACTGATCGACTCCCACACCGGCGGTGAACCCACCCGTCTGCTCGTCAGCGGCGGCCCCGACTTGGGCCGCGGCAGCATGGCCGAACGGCTGCAGCGGTTCCGCCAGCACCACGACCCCTGGCGCCGCGCGCTGGTGAACGAACCGCGTGGCAACGACGTGCTGGTGGGCGCGCTGCTGTGCGAACCGGTGGACCCGGCCAGTGCCTGCGGTGTCATCTTCTTCAACAACGTGGGCTACCTGGGCATGTGCGGCCACGGCACCATCGGCCTGGTGGCCACGCTGTTGCACCTGGGCAGGCTGGTGGCGGGCCAGCACCGCATCGAGACGCCGGTGGGCACGGTGCAGGCCACGCTGCACGGCGACGGCAGTGTCACGGTGGCCAACGTGCCCGCGTTTCGCCACGCCAGGCAGGTGGCCGTGGACGTGCCCGGCCATGGCCGGCTGCACGGCGACGTGGCCTGGGGCGGCAACTGGTTTTTCTTGTGCCACGACCACGGCCTGACGCTGCTGCCGGCCCACATGGCCGAGCTCACCGCCTGCGCCGATGCGGTGCGGCAGGCGCTGGTGCGGCATGGCATCACCGGCGAAGCGGGCGCCGAGATCGACCACATCGAATTGCTGGGCCCGGCGCAGGACGCTGCCCTCGACCCGGCCCTCAGCGGCCGCAGCTTCGTCTTGTGCCCGGGCGGCGCCTACGACCGTTCACCTTGTGGCACCGGCACCAGCGCCAAGCTGGCCTGCCTGGCGGCTGACGGTGTGCTGGCCCCGGGTCAGAAGTGGCACCAGGAAAGTGTCATCGGCAGCGTGTTCACGGGCCACTACCTGCCGGCGGCAGCCGGCGATGTCGGCATCCAGCCTTTCATTCACGGCCGCGCCCACGTGACGCTGGACGCCACCGTCGTCTTCGACGCCGAAGACCCGTTTGCCTGGGGCCTTGTTTGAGCGCTGAAATGAGCACCGGCGCCGACTGCGTCGTCGTCGGTGCCGGCATCGTCGGCTGCTGCATCGCGTTTCGCCTGCAGCAGGCGGGCCTGCGTGTGTTGCTGCTCGACCGCAGCGGCGTGGCTGCCGAAGCCAGCCGTGGCAATGCCGGTGCCTGTGCCTACAGCGACATCCTGCCGCTGGCCAGCCCCGGCATCATCCGCCAGGCGCCGCGCTGGTTGCTGGACCCGCTGGGGCCGCTGTCCATTCCCCCCGCCTACCTGCCGCGCATCACCCCCTGGCTGTGGCGCTTCTGGCGCGCGAGCCAGCCGCAGCGTGTGGCGGCCAGCACGCACGCACAAGCGGCCTTCATGCGGCTGGCCAGCCAGGCCATGCCGCAGCTGATGCACGACGTGGGCGCCCAGGACCGCTTGCACACCGACGGCAATCTGCACCTGTACGAAAGTGAAGCCGAATGGCGCAACAGCCTGCCCGGCTGGCAGGTGCGTGCCGACCACGGCATCGCTTTTGAACACCTGCCTGATGCCCAAGCCATCGCACACTGGCAGCCGGGCCTTTCGCGTGGCCTGGTGGCCGGCGTCTTTGTGCCGGGCTGGCAGCGCGTGGACGATCCGCAGCGCTTGACCGAGCGGGTGGCAGAGCGCTTCGTGGCCGCCGGTGGCCGTGTGCAGCGGTCTCAGGTGATGAGCTTGCAGAGCGCAGGCGAGCGCGTGACGCTGCAGCTGGCAGAAGGTGCAGCGCTTCAGTCACGGCACGTGGTGGTGGCCGCGGGTGCCTGGTCGCATCAACTGGCGAGCTGCCTCGGCCACCACATCCCGCTGGAAACCGAACGCGGCTACAACACCACGCTGCCGCCGGGTGCCTTTGCGCTGCGGCGCCAGCTGACCTTTGGCGGCCACGGTTTTGTCGTCACACCCATTGCCGGTGGTGTGCGTGTGGGCGGTGCCGTGGAGCTGGGTGGCCTGTTGGCCGCACCGAACTTCCGTCGTGCCCAGGCGCTGCTGGACAAGGCCAGCCGCTTTCTGCCGGGGCTGAAAACCGAAGGCGGCACACAGTGGATGGGCTTTCGGCCTTCACTGCCCGACTCGCTGCCGGTCATCGGGCCTGCACCGGGTCACCGATCCGTCACGTACGCCTTTGGCCACGGACACCTGGGGCTGACCCAAGCGGCTGCCACGGCCGAACTGGTGGCCGGCCTTTTCGGTGCTGAAACCACAGCCGAAGTTGCAGGGTTCGATCTGAAGCCTTTCAGCGCGCAGCGTTTCTCAGCCACCAGCGGTGCCTGACGCGGGCCCTTGTCCTACACGCGGGCGGGCGATGCGGCTGCGTGGCTGGCTCTGCCGTCTGGCAGACGCCTGGCAGCTGGCCGCCGACACTGGTGCCTCGATCCACCGATGCGGAGTCCCCATGAGTTTTTCGAGCCAACTGCCTGCCCGCCACAAGGCCCTCCGTCCGCTGGGCTGGTCGCTGCTTCTCGTCGCCACGCTGGCCGCTGCACCCAGCTGGGCCCTGAGTCGCGGCGAAAAGGCCGAGATAGCAGACCGCTACCAGAAGGAGCGCGCCGCCTGCATGAGCAAAACCGACACCGCCGACCGCAGCGCCTGCCTGCAGGATGCGGTCGTGGGCCGCGACGCGGCGCTGCGCAACCGGCCCAAGGACCTGGACCCGAACTACGCCGCCAACCAGCTGAAGCGCTGCGAAGCGCTGCCCGTGGATCTGCGCAAGGACTGTCTGGCCCGCATGCGGGGCGAGGGCACCGTGAGCGGCAGCGTGGACAAGGGTGGCATTTACCGCGAACTGGTGACCATCGTGCCGGGTGAGGCGGTGCCCGCCGCCACACCGGCGTCTGCCGTGCCGCCGGCCAAGAACTGAAGTCCGCGTCAGAGTTCGAGCAACAGGCGCGCGCTGCAGGCGCGTGAGCAGCACGGCAGGAACTGGTCGTTGGCGGCCCGTTCTTCGGCCGTGAGGTACTGGTCGCGGTGCTCGGGTGTTCCCGCTTTCACCCGGGTCAGGCAGGTGCCGCACACACCTTGTTCACACGAACTGGGAACGTCCAGGCCGGCTTCCAGCAGCGCGGACAGCGCCGTCTGGTCGGCGCGGACCTTGATCACGCGGCCCGTGCTGGCGATTTCCAGTTCGAAACCGCCAGCGTCGGTGGCGGCCACTGGCGCGGCAGCGAAGTGTTCGCGGTGCAGGCGGGCTTCGGGCCAACCCGCGGCGCGGCCCGCTTCCAGTGCGGCCTGCATGAAACCCTCGGGGCCACACACGTAGAGGTGGGTGCCGGGCCCAGCCTGCCGCAGCAGCCGGGCGAAGTCGAGCCTGTGCGCCGCGTCGCCGTGGCTGAAATGGTGATGCACCCGATGCGCAAAACCCGATGCCGCGATGCGATCGACAAAAGCTGTCCGCTGGCGCGAACGGCTGCAGTGGTGCAGTTCGAACGAAGCACCCTGGCTGGCCAGTTGTTCGGCCATGGCCATCAGCGGCGTGATGCCGATGCCGCCTGCCAGCAGCAGGTGATGCGCCGCATCGGCGGCCAGGGCAAACAGGTTGCGCGGACTGCTGATGGTCAGCTGTGTGCCCGGTTCGAGTTGCTCGTGAACCGCCTGGGAACCACCACGTGAACAGTTGTCACGCAGCACCGCGATCTGGTAGCGGTGCGTATCGCCCGGCGCGTTGCACAGCGAATACGGGCGCACCAGGCCGTTTGGCAAATGCAGATCGATGTGCGACCCGGCCGTGAAGTCAGGCAAGGCGCCGCCGTCGTCTGCCACCAGTTCCACGCCGCAGATGTCCAGCGCTTCGGCGACCTTGTGCGCCACGCGCACCTTCAGCATGGCCGGGTGAGTCATGCAGCGCCCGCCAGTTCGACGGCCACCTGACGTTCGATCACCTTGCGTGCCTGCACTCCCCCGGCGTCGATGTTCAGCATCAGCAGCTTGCGCTCGGGGAAAGCTTCCAGGTTCTTCTGCTGGCGTTCGAGCATCTCCAGGTCTTCGGCAAAGATCTTGCCCTGGCCCTCGCGGATCTGCGCCGTCAGCGCGGTGTCTTGCGGGTTGAACTGGCGGGCCATGCCCCAGAAGTACCACATGCTGCCGTCGGTTTCTGGCGTGATGAAGTCCACCACCACGCTGTAGACCTTGTGCTCGGGCGGTGCGTCGTAACCGCCATGGCCGGCATGCGCCACACCGACCTCGATCATGATGTGGCTCGGCGGCGTGAAACGGCAGATCTGCCAGCGGTCGACCGGCACGTTGTCGGCCAGGCCCTTGGCGCGCAAGGCGGCGCGCCAGAAGGGTGGGGCGGTGACGTCGTGCATGAAGCGGCTGGTCGACACCACGTCACCGTCGACCGTGGTCTTGCACGGCGTTTCGTCGATTTCCTTCTGGCCGATGCTGGTGGCGTGAACGTACGTCTCGTGGGTCAGGTCCATCAGGTTGTCCACCATCAGGCGGTAGTTGGCTTTCACGTGGTACAGCCCGCCGCCATAGGCCCAGTCAGGGTTCTGGTGCCACACCATGTGCGGGATCAGTGATGCGTCGGCCTTGTCCTTGTCGCCCGGCCACACCCAGACGAAGCCATAGCGTTCTTCCACCGGGTAGCTGCGGATGGGCGGAAAGCCACCCACACGCTGGCCCGGCATGGCCACGGTCTTGCCGTCACATCCCATTTCCAGGCCGTGGTAGCCACACACCAGCTTGCCTTCGCAGACCCTACCCAATGACAGCGGTGCACCGCGGTGGGGGCAGAAGTCCTGCAGCGCGGCCACCTGGCCTGGCCCTGGCCGGTAGAACACCAAGGCCTGCTTGCAGATGGTTCGGCCCAGCGGGCCGGCGTTGATTTCGTCGGCCGAGCAGGCCACGTACCAGGTGTTGATCGGGAACATGGGTGTCTCCTGGGTCAGCGATGCGTTTACATTCAGTATACTGAATGAAGCCGACTTTACGCCATGGGATGTAGCAGGTGAAGCACTTCAACGCTTGGGTTTTCCCGCGGCTTCGGTTTCTGAAGTTCCATCGTCGAGGTGCACGAACTTGGCCAGCAGGCGCAGAAACTCCGCTTGTTCGGCCGGGGCCAGCGTGTGCAGCAGCTGGCGGTACATCGGGGCCACGCGCGGCAGCATCTCGGCCAGCACCGCCTGGCCGGCGTCGGACAGCCGCAGTGCCCGCTGGCGGCGGGCGAGAAGCTCACGCACGATCCAGCCCTTGGCTTCGAGCCGGGTCGCGATGTCGGCGGTGGTCGAGGTGTCCAGCGCCACCTTGTCGGCGAGTGTCACCTGGTCGATGCCGGGGTTGTCGTGCAGCGCGCGCAAGACGGCAAACTGCACCGGCGTGATCTGCCGGCCGTGTGTGTCGTGAAAGGTCGACACCGCCAGCTGGTGGGCGCGCCGGATCAGGTGCCCCGGCTCGGCTTGCAGCGCGACAGGGGGGTCTGAAACGGCACTGTCGGGCTCAGGCGGCATCGATGCGGATCCAGGTGGTCTTCAGTTCGGTGTACTTGTCGAAGGCGTGCAGGCTCTTGTCGCGGCCGTTGCCGCTTTGTTTGTAGCCACCGAAGGGCACGGTGATGTCGTCTTCGTCGTACTGGTTCACGTGCACGGTGCCGGCGCGCAGCGCTCGGGCCACACGGTGTGCGCGGTTGATGTTGTCGCTCCACACACTGGCCTGCAGGCCGTAGCTGCTGTTGTTGGCCAGTTGCACGGCCTCGGCCTCGGTCTTGAAACGGATGATGCCCATCACCGGCCCGAAGATCTCTTCCCGGGCGATCTTCATGCCGTTGCTGACGCCGTCGAAGACCGTGGGCTGCACGTAATAACCGCCGCTGTCGTTCATCACCCGCTGGCCACCGGTGAGCAGCCGCGCACCTTCGGCCTGGCCGGCTTCGATGTAGCCCATCACGGTCTTCAGCTGCGTGTCGTCGACCAGCGCGCCCATCTCGGTGGCCATCTGCAGCGGGTCGGCCGGCTGGTGGTGGGCGGCCTGCGCGGCAACGATGGCCACGAAGTCGTCGGCAATGCTGTCGTGCACCAGCACACGGCTGGGTGCGTTGCAGCTTTCGCCCTGGTTGAAGAACATCGCGCCGGCCACCGTCTTGGCAGCGCGCTCGACATCGGCAAAGTCGTCGAACACCACGAAGGCGCTCTTGCCACCCAGTTCGTTGTAGACCCGCTTCAGGTTGCTGCGGCCGGCGTAGTCCAGCATGCGGCGGCCGGTGCGTGTGCTGCCGGTGAAGCCGATGGCGTCGACGTCCATGTGCAGCGCCAGCGCTTCGCCGGCCTCTGCGCCGTAACCCGGCACGACGTTGAAGACCCCGGGCGGGATGCCGGCTTCGACCGCCAGGTCGGCCAAGCGCAGTGCGGTCAGCGGGCTCTTTTCGCTGGGCTTGAGCACCACCGAATTGCCCGCCGCCAGCGCCGGGCCCAGCTTCCAGGCGGCCATGATCATCGGGTAGTTCCAGGGCACGATGGCACCGATGACACCCATCGGTTCACGCGTGATCAGCGCCAGCGCGTGCGCGCCCGTGGGGGCCACTTCGTCGTAGATCTTGTCCACCGCCTCGGCATACCAGGCGATGCAGCGTGCGGTGCTGGGCACGTCGACCGCCAGCGAGTACTGGATGGGTTTGCCCATGTCCAAGGTTTCCAGCAGCGCCAGTTCTTCGCGCGCGGCCAGGATCTTGTCGGCAAAGCGCATCAGCAGACGCTTGCGCACGGCCGGCGGTTTGCCGGCCCAGCGGCCGTCGTTGAAGGCCGTGCGAGCGCTGGCCACCGCCGCGTCGACATCGGCCTGCGCACCCCGCGCCACTTCACCCAGCGAGCGGCCGTTGATGGGGCTCAGGCAACTGAAGGTCTGGCCGCTGGCACTGGGCAAACGCAGGCCGTCGATGACACATCGGCCGTCGATTTGCAGCGCCGCAGCCCGTTCTGTCCAGTCGGGGGTGGACGTGTTCATAGGTGCGTCTCCTGAAGTGAAAAGGGCGGGCCTGCATGCCCGCCCTTGTTGGCCGCGTCCCGCGACGGTCAGAAGCTGACGACCATCGAAGCGCCGAACAGGTTGTTGGTCTTGCTGAAGCGCGTGAAATCGGGGTTGGCAAACACCGGCTGGTTGGCGCCGTCCAGACGGTACTCCACCTTGAAAGTGGAGTTTTCGTCGACACGGTAGCTCATGCCCAGGCTCAGCGCGTAGCGGTTGGTGCCGACCGATTCGCCCTTGGCAAAACTGCCGTCGGCCAGCAGGCCACGGCCGATGCCGTTCAGGCCGTCGTCGAAGCTGTAGCCGAGCAGGCCGCCACCGTTTTTCTTGTTGTTGACGTAGTCGGCCCGAACGATGGCTTCCAGCCGGGGCGTGATGGCGTAGCCCATCGTGGCCGACAGGCCCCACCAGCGCGCGTCACGCAGCTGGCCGTCGCTGTTGAAGATGGCGGCACGTTTTTGCTGGCCGAAGCTGACCTGGCCGAACAGGCTCCAGTCGCCACGGATGTAGTAGGCGTCGAACTCCAGCAGGTGCGCCATCGTGTTCTTGCCGGCGCTGTCGAAAGGCGTGTCTTCGAAGATCGGGTCGCCGTTGCCGTCCAGCAGGCCGGTGTCGACCAGGTAGCTGCCGTCGGCCGCGTAGTTGGGAATCTTGCCGTGCACACCGCTGAAGCCGAAGCCGTCGAACTCGCCCTTGCTGTAGTCGACGCGGTAGATGAGCACCGGCGCGGTGTTGTCCGGCGTGCCCCGCGCGGTGTTGAAATTGGCCAGGCCCACCCGCGACCACCACTTGCCACGGGTGACGTCCAGCACCGCGCCGGTGTAGGCCGTGGGCGCCATGAAATCGAACAGCAGGTTGTGGGTGATGAGCTTGTTGCCGGCCGGCAGCGTGAGCTCGTAACCCGTCCAGTCGGGGATCTGACCCAGCCACAGCCGGGTCTGCAGGTCGGACAACGGAATCGACACCGAGGCCTCGTGCACGATGGAGTTGCCGTTGATCAGGGCACCGGTGCCCCGTTCGGGCGCCAGCGTCAGCTTCCACTTCGTGCCGCTGTCGGTTTCTTTCTCGAAATCGATCACCGCCATGCCGAAGTAGGAGTTGTCGTAGGTGTAGCGTGCGTCGCCGTTGTTCAGCAGCACGAAGCTGGCGTCCTTCTGGCGCTGGTTGTAAATGAAGGTGGGGTCGATCTGGCCGGTGATCTTCAGACCCTTGAAACCCTGGTCGGCAAAGTTGTCCTGCAGCGCTTCGGTCTTGATGGCGATGCGGTTGAGCTCACGCACCTGTTCGGGTGTCATGCCCCACTGGCCCGGCGCCGGGGCGGCGGGGGCGGGCGGCTGGGCCTGCAGCTTCTGCTCGAGCTGGTTCACGCGCTCACGCAGGGCACGCAGTTCCTTCAGCAGTTCTTCGTTGCTTTGTGCGGCCGCGGGAAACGCGGCCGCCAGGGCCAGGGCCACGGCGGTGGGTGCAAACAGGTTCATCGGTGTTCTCCTTCGATGGGATGCAGCTCGTGCTTGGGTTCTTTTTGCAGGCTTCGGGAATCGGTGTCGGGTTCGGTGGTGTGATCAATGCCGGTTCGCATCGGCCATCTCGCGCTGCCGCTTTCGCTCGGCGCGGGCAATCGCGTAGCTGGCCGCCACCACACCGACCGCCACGACCACGATGATCAAGGTGGCCACGGCATTCACGCTGGGGTTCAGGCCCAGCCGGGCCCGCGAGAAGATGACCAGCGGCATCGTCGTGCTGCCCGGGCCCGACAGAAAGGCCGACAGCACCACGTCATCCAGGCTGATGGTGAAGGTCAGCAACCAGGCCGACATCAGGCTTTGGGCGATCAGCGGCAGTGTCACCAGCCAGAACACCTGGTGCGGCTTGGCACCCAGGTCCATCGCGGCTTCTTCCAGCTGCGGGTTCATATCCTGCAGCCGCGACTGGATGATGACCGCCGCATAGGCCATGCCCAGCAGCAGGTGGCCCAGCCAGATGGTGAAGAGGCCGCGCTCGGGAAAGCCCAGCGCACGTTGCACGCTGACCAGCATCAGCAGCAGCGACAGGCCCACCACCACCTCGGGCATCACCAGCGGCGCGTTGACCATGCCCGAGAACATGGTGCGGCCGAAAAAGCGTTTGTACTTGACCAGCGCAAAGGCCGCGAAGGTGCCCAGCACCACCGAGCCGCAGGCGGTCATGAACGCGATCTTCAGGCTGAGCCACAGGCCGGCCAGCATCTCCTGGTCGTTGGCGAGTTGTGCATACCACTTCAGCGTGAAGCCGCGCCACTGGTTCGGAATGGGCGAGTCGTTGAAGGAATAGATGACCAGCGCGACGATGGGCACGTACAGGAACAGGTAACCCAGCCCCAGCCAGCCGCGGCCGAACCACTTGTTGAAGGTGACCGACGTACCCCGGCTCACTTGGCACGCTCCTGCGCTTCGGCCTGTGGCCAGCGGCACGATGATCAGCAGCACCATCACCACGGCCACGCTGCTGGCCATGGGCCAGTCGTTGTTGCTGAAGAACTCGTCCCACAGCACCCGGCCGATCATCAGCGTCTCGGGGCCGCCCAGCAGTTCGGGAATCACGAACTCGCCGACGCAGGGAATGAACACCAGCATGCTGCCGGCAATGATGCCGGCCTTGGACAGCGGCACCGTGATCTTCCAGAACGCGGTCCAGGGTGTGGCACCCAGGTCGGCCGCGGCTTCCAGCAGGCGCAGGTCCATCTTGGCCAGGTTGCCGAACAGCGGCAGGATCATGAAGGGCAGGTAGGTGTAGGTCATGCCCAGCACCAGCGAAAACGGCGTGTGCATCAGCTTGCCGGGCGTGGTGATCAGGCCCATCGCGTAGAGCAACTGGTCCAGCCCCAGGCCGACCATCGCGTCGGCCACCCAGCCACCTTCGGTGAGCAGGCCGCGCCAGGCGTACACGCGCAGCAGGAAGCTGGTCCAGAAGGGCAGCATCACCAGCATCAGCAGCACCGGCTGCTGCGTGGGCTTGGCACGTGCCATGAAATAGGCAAAGGGGTAGCCTATCAGCAGGCACAGCACCGTGGTGGCGGCGGCGTACCTCAGGCTGGCCAGGTAAGTGCTGAAGTACAGGGCGTCTTCGGTGATGAAGAGGTAGTTGCCAAAACGCAGCGCCAGCGTCAGCACACCGTCGGTGAAGGTGAGCACGTCCTTGAAGACCACGTTGTCCATCTCGGACACGCTGATCTTGCCGACGATGAAAAACGGGAACAGGAAAAACAGCAGAAGAAACACAAACGGCACCGCGATCACGAGACCGCGGCCGGTGAAGACGGACTTGAGGGCTTTCATGTGACAGAAAAGGCTGCGGTGCCTACTGCGTCAGCACCACGTGGGCCGACTCGGACCACTGCGCCCACACGGTGTCGCCCCAGGTGATGTCTTCGTCGCGGTGGCGCTGCGTGTTGGCCATGCTCACCTTCAACATCGCTCCGCTGGCCAGGTGCAGGTGGAAGACCGTGAAGGCGCCGAAGTAGGACATCTCTTTCACGGTGCCTTGCACGCAGTTGAACCCGGCGTGTTCACCGGCCGGCTGGTCCTTGCTGAGCGAGATCTTCTCGGGCCGCAGCGCCACCGTGACGGCCATGCCTTCGGTGCCGGTGATGCCGTGGCCGACGTAGTGCCTGCAGTCGGTGCAGCCGATGATGCAGTGGTCGGTTTCGTCCTTGTCCAGCGTGCCGTCCATCAGGTTGACGTTGCCGATGAAGTCGGCCACGAAGCGTGTGGCGGGGGTTTCGTAGATGTCGCCCGGTGCACCCACCTGCAGGAAGCGGCCTTCGCTCATGATGGCGATGCGGCTGGCCATGGTCATGGCCTCTTCCTGGTCGTGTGTGACCATCACGCAGGTCACGCCCACCTGTTCGATGATGTTGACCAGCTCGATCTGCGTCTGCTCGCGCAGTTTCTTGTCCAGCGCGCCAAGCGGTTCGTCGAGCAGCAGCAGCTGCGGTTGTTTGGCCAGGCTGCGCGCCAAAGCCACGCGCTGTTGCTGGCCGCCCGACAACTGGTGCGGCTTGCGCTGCGCGAACTTGCTCAACTGCACCAGCTTGAGCATGGCTTCGACACGGCTGTTGATCTCGGCCTTCGGCAAGCCTTCGCGCTGCAGGCCGAAGGCGATGTTCTGCCACACCGTGAGGTGCGGGAAGAGTGCGTAGCTCTGGAACATCATGTTCATCGGCCGCTGGAAAGGCGGCAGCGTGGCCAGGTCCTGCCCGTTCAGCACGATGCGGCCCGAGGTGGGCGTCTCGAAACCCGCCAGCATGCGCAGCAGCGTGCTCTTGCCGCAGCCCGACGAGCCCAGCAAGGCGAAGATCTCGCCCTTGGCGATGTCCAGGCTGACGTTGTTGACGGCCTTGAAGCCGCCGAAGTCCTTGACGACGTCCTGGATCTGCAGAAAGGCTGGTTGCGCCGCAGCGCCGGAAGTCTGGGCCATGGGGCTGGGCGAGTCCGTGCGGTTCAAAGTCCGGTTTTGAAAGACGTGTAGGTGCGGGTCATCAGCCGCCGCAGGTCGTTGTTCAACGAATCCGGCGGCACCATCTTGGCCATGTCGGCAGGTGACAGGAACACCGTCGGGTTGCTGGCCACTTCGGGCTTCACGAACTTCTTGCTGTCGACATTGGGGTTGGCATACAGCACCTTGTTGGTCAGGCTGGCATGCACCTCGGGGCGCATGATGTAGTTGATGAACTTGTGCGCGTTGCCCGGCCGTGGTGCATCGGTGGGAATGACCATCACGTCGAAAAACAGCAGGCCGCCGGACTTGGGGATCAGCGTCTGGATGTTCTGACCGGTTTTGCCGGCCGCCGCGCGCTGGGCGGCCTGGCCGATGTCACCGCTCCAGCCCAGCGCCACGCAGATGCTGCCGCCGGCCAGGTCGTTGATGTAACCCGAGCTGCTGAACAGCGTGATGTGCGGGCGCACCGACTTCAGCAGCGCGGCAGCCTGTGCATAGTCGCCGGGGTTCTTGCTGAACGACGGTTTGCCCAGGTAGTGCAGCGCGGCGGGCACCACTTCGGTGGCGCTGTCCAGGAAGCTGACGCCGCAGCTCTTGAGCTTGCTCACGTACTCGGGCTTGAAGACCAGGTCCCACGCGTTGTCGGGCATGGGCGTGCTGCCCAGTGCAGCCTTGACCTTGTCGACGTTGATGCCCACGGTGGTGTAGCCCCACAGCCAGTTCACCATGTGTTCGTTGCCGGGGTCCATGCGCGCCAGTTGCGACAGCACACCCGGGTCCATGTGCTTCAGGTTGGGCAGCTGGGCCTTGTCCAGCTTGCGCAGCAGGCCGCCGTCGATCTGCAGCTTGGCCCAGTTCGAGCTGGGGATGACGATGTCGTAACCCGTCTTGCCCGCCACCAACTTGGCGTGCACGATCTCGTTGTTGTCGAAGTTGTCGTAGCGCACGCGGATGCCGGTTTCCTTCTCGAAGTTCCGGATCGTGTCTTCGGCGATGTAGTCCGACCAGTTGTAGATGTTCAGGACCTTCTCTTCTTCCTGCGCCACCGCGAAGGTGGCCGCCAGGGCCAGGCCGAGGGCACAGACAAGGGACTTCGGGTTCATGCGGTCATCCTCCGGAAAACAAGGTCGGGACAGGTGAATAACGGTGGCAATGAGCCGGGTGGCAGGGGTGCGGCGGCAGTCTAGGCAAAGGCCTGACGGCGGGCATCAGGGGAAGCGCTCGAACGCAATTCTCGCCTCACTTCAGCCAGCCGGAACGCTGGGCGTCAGCCAGCGTCAGGTCCAGACAACGGCGGATCAACGCCACCATCTCGTCGATTTGCGCGCGGGTGATGACCAGCGGTGGCGCAATGATCATGCGGTCGCCCACGGCGCGCATGATCAGGCCGTTGCCGAAGCAGTGGCCGCGGCAGACCATGCCGATTTCGACATCGTCGGCAAAGGCTGCACCGGTGGTCTTGTCCTTGACGAGCAACAGCGCCCCCATCAGGCCGCAGGTTTCGGCGTCACCCACCAGCGGGTGTTCGCCCAGCGACTCGAAGGCCTTTGCAAGATACGGGCCCACGTCGTCGTGAACGTGCTGCACCAGGTTCAGCTCGCGGATGAGGCCGATGTTGGCCAGCGCCACCGCACAGGCCACCGGGTGGCCGCTGTAGGTGTAGCCGTGGTTGAACTCGCCTCCCTGGTCGATCAGCACCCGTCCCACGCGGTCACCCACCATCACGCCGCCCAGCGGCACGTAGCCGCTGGTCACGCCCTTGGCGAAGGTCATCAGGTCGGGCTTGAAACCCATCGTCTCGCAGCCGAACCAGTGTCCGGTGCGGCCGAAGCCGGTGATGACCTCGTCGCTGACCAGCAGCACACCGTGGCGGTCGCAGATGCGCTGCACCTCGGGCCAGTAGGTGGCAGGCGGGATGATCACGCCACCGGCGCCCTGGATGGGTTCGCCGATGAAGGCCGCCACCTTGTGGGCACCGATGGCCAGGATGCGGTCTTCCAGCCACTGTGCGGCCTGCAGGCCGAAGGCCTCGCGCGTCAGGCCGTGTTGCCGCCCGTGCGCCCACCAGTACGGCTGTTCGATGTGCGTGATGCCCGGAATCGGCAGCCCGCCCTGCGCGTGCATGCCGCTCATGCCCCCCAGCGACGCGCCGGCCATCGTGCTGCCGTGGTAGGCGTTGTTGCGGCTGATGATCACCTGCCGCTCGGGCTGGCCCAGCAGGTCCCAGTAGCGGCGCACCATGCGCACGATGGTGTCGTTGCCTTCGCTGCCGCTGCCGCTGAAGAACACATGCTTGAACTGCTGCGGTGTCACTTCGGCCAGCAGCTCGGCCAGTTCGATGGCCGGCACGGTGGCGGTCTGGAAAAACGCGTTGTAGAAGGGCAGCTGCTTCATCTGCTTGGCAGCCGCGTCGACCAGCGCCTGCTGGCCGTAGCCCACGTTCACGCACCACAGGCCGCTCATCGCGTCCAGGATCTTGTGGCCTTCGCTGTCCCACAGGTAGATGTTGTCGGCGCGTTCGATGATGCGCGAGCCCTTGCGCGCCAGGCCGGCGAAGTCGGTGAAGGGGTGCAGGAAGTGCGCCGAGTCGGCGGCTTGCAGGTCGGCGGTGGAGCGTGAGTTCATCGGATTGACCTCAGACATGAAGCAGCAGGTGTTCGCGTTCCCAAGGCGAAATCACCTTCATGAACTCGGCGTATTCGATCTCCTTCACCTCGGTGTAGACCGTGATGAAGGACTTGCCCAGCACGCTGGCCAGGTCGGCTTCGTCGCGCAGCAGCGTCAAGGCTTCGCCCAGGCTGCGCGGCAGCTGGAAATCGCCAAGGTAGGCGTCGCCCTTGCATTCGGGGGCGGGCTCGATCCGGTTCATCATGCCCAGGTAACCGCAGGCCAGCGTGGCGGCCAGCGCCACGTAGGGGTTGGCATCGGCACCGATGACCCGGTTTTCGACGCGCCGGGCGGATGCGCTGGCCACCGGGCTGCGGATGCCCACGGTGCGGTTGTCGGTGCCCCACTGGATGTTGATGGGCGCGGCATTGCTGCGCACCAGGCGGCGGTAGCTGTTGACGTAGGGCGCAAACAGCGCCATCGCTGCCGGGGTGTACTTCTGCAGGCCTCCGATGAACCAGTAGAACTCCTTGCTGGCGGTGAAGTCGGGGTTGCTGAAGATGTTCAGGCCGGTGGCCTTGTTCAGGATGCTCTGGTGGATGTGCATCGCGCTGCCGGGCTCGCCGGCAATCGGCTTGGCCATGAAGGTGGCGTACATGTCGTGGCGCAGCGCGGCTTCGCGCACCGTGCGCTTGAACATGAACACTTCGTCGGCCAGCCCCAGCGGGTGGGCGTGGAAGAAGTTGATCTCCATCTGGCCCGCGCCCACTTCGTGGATCAGCGTGTCGACGTTCAGCTCCATGCGTTCGCAGTAGGCGTAGACGTCTTCGAACAGCGGGTCGAACTCGTTCACCGCGTCGATGCTGTAGGCCTGGCGCGAGGTCTCGGCACGGCCGCTGCGGCCCACCGGCGGCTTCAGCGGCACGTCGGGGTCGGTGTTGCGCGCCACCAGGTAGAACTCCAGCTCGGGTGCCACCACCGGCACCCAGCCCTGGGCATCGAACAGGTCGCAGACGTGGCGCAAGACGCTGCGCGGTGCAAAGGGCACCAGCACACCGTCGCGGTCGTAGCAGTCATGGATGACCTGCGCCGTCGGGTCGGTGGCCCAGGGCACGATGCGCACCGTGCTGGGGTCGGGCCGCAGGTGCATGTCGCGGTCGGTGGGCGTGATGACGTCGTAGTAGGGGCCCTCTTCGGGGAATTCACCCGTCACGCCCATCGCCACCACGGCTTCGGGCAGCCGCATGCCGCGGTCTTCGGTGAACTTCTGGCGCGGCAGGATCTTGCCGCGGGCCACGCCGGTCAGGTCGGGCACCAGGCACTCGATCTCGGTGACGCGGTTGTTGTCGAGCCATTGCTCGAGGTCGCTGAAGGTGAAGTTGTTTCTGGCCATCTGGAGGGCACCGGTGAACTGGGGTGATCGGCTCGCGTGGGCGGAAGTCAGCCGCGGCCGGGTCTGGGCGGGTCTAGGCGTGGGCGGGCACACTCGGCAAGGGGCCCCGCACGCGGTCGCGAAAGCCATGCACCGCCGCGCCGAAGGCTGCCAGGATCTGCATCGACACCGGGTTGTCGGCGGCCTGCCATTCGGGGTGCCACTGCAGGCACAGGTTGAAGCCGGGCGCCGCGGGCTGCGTGAAGGCTTCGATGACACCGTCCGGCGCCAGCGCTTCGACACGCAGGCCCGGGGCCAGCACCTTCACGCCCTGGCCGTGCACCGAGTTCACCTGGAAGCTGTCGCCGCCGACGATCTGCGCCAGCAGGCCGCCCGGCACCACGTCCACACGGTGCGCCAGGCCGTAGCGCACGTCGGCCGGTTGGCCGTCGGGTGCACGGTGGTCGATGTGGCCCGGCACCTCTTGCACCGCCTGGTGCAAGGTGCCACCCAGCGCGACGTTGGCTTCCTGCGTGCCGCGGCAGATGGCCAGCAGCGGCAGCCCGCGGGCGATTGCCTTGCGGATCAGCGGCAGCGTCCAGGCATCACGCTCGGGGTCCAGCGGCAGGGCCGGGTCGTGCACGGTTTCGCCGAAATGCGAGGGGTGGACGTTGGAAGGCGAGCCGGTGAGCAGCACGCCATGCGCCAGGTCGAGCAGGCCGTCGATTTCGTCTTCGGCAAAAGGCGGCGCGATCAGCGGCAAGGCACCGGCCAGGCGCACCGCGTCCACGTACTTGCGGCCGGCGATGTGGAAGGGGTGTTCGCCCATCAGCTGGTTGCAGCTGGTGACGAGCACGAGGGGGGGCTTGTTGTGGTTCATGGCTTCATCCGAGCATATCGCGCAGCCGGTACCAGGCCATGCCCAGCACCAGCGCCGGCGTGCGCAACCAGCTGCCACCTGGAAAGTTGCGGTGTTGCAGGCGCGCGAAGACGTCGAAGCGGCTCGAGTCACCGGCCATGGCGTCGGCCACCAGGCGGCCGGCCAGGCCGGTCAGCGCCAGGCCGTGACCCGAAAAACCCTGCAGGTAGTACACGTTCTGCGCCGCACCGGGGCTGGCGGGCGGCAGGCGGCCGAAGTCGGGCGCCCGGTTCATCGAGATGTCGACAAAACCGCCCCAGGCAAACTCGACCTGCTTGGCGGCCAGTTGCGGAAAAGTCAGCACCATGCGCCGACGCATGCTCTCGGCCAGGTCGGCCGGCGTGCTGGTGCTGTAGCTGACCCGGCCGCCGTAGAGCATGCGGTGGTCGACGGTGGGCCTGAAGTAGTCGAGCACGAAGTTGGTGTCGCAGGCCGCCGAGCGGCTGGGGATCAACGAATCGGCCAGCGCCGGGTCCAGCGTCTCGCTGCAGGCCATGTAGGTGCCCACCGGCATGACCCGCGGCGCCAGGCCGGGCGCCAGCAGCGGCCGCCGCGCGTGCAGGTAGACATTGCCGGCCAGCAGCACCTGGCGTGCCTGCACCACGCCGGTGGCTGTGCGCAGCGCAGGACGCGGGCCTTCCACCAGCGCCTGCACGGCGGTGTTCTCGTGGATGCGGACACCCGCCGCCACCGCAGCACCGGCCAGTCCCTGGGTGTACTTCAGCGGGTGCAGGTGGCCCGAGCGGGGGTCGTGCACGCCGCTGTGGAAACGCGGGCTGTCGATCCAGTGGCCGATCTCGGCCGGCCCGATGTGCTGCATCGCGTAGCCGTAGACCGAGGCCATTCGCGCCGCCCAGTCGGCCAGTTCCCGCCCCTTGCTGGCCCGCGTGGCCAGGCCCAGGTAGCCGTCCTGCCAGTCGCAGTGGATGCCATGTTCCTGGATGCGCTGCCGCAGCAGGTCCAGCGCTTCGACCGACATCGCCCAGACGCGCCGGGCCTCTTCCAGGCCCAGTTGCGCCTCGATCACGCTCTGTTCGCAGGCCAGGCCATGGATGGCCTGGCCGCCGTTGCGGCCGCTGGCGCCGAAGCCCACCTCGTGGGCTTCCAGCAGCACCACGTCGCGCCCCTGGCGGCGCAGGTCCAGCGCCGCGCTCAGGCCGGCGAGACCACCGCCCACCACCGCCACGTCGCACTGCGTATCGCCCGCCAGTGGCGGGTGGGCGAGCCGCCCGCCGGCCGTGGCGGCGTAGTAGGAATTGCGCGTCAGTGCCAGGTCGGTGTCGAGCAAGGGCATGGGGTGCGTGAGCGCTAGGCGTGTTCCTTGGCTGTGAAAACGGACGCAGCGGACCTCAGGCTGCGCGTCGGATGGCGCCGCGCAAGGTGTCGATGATCTGGTCGATGTGGCTGCGTTCGATGATCAGCGGCGGGCTCAGCGCGATGGTGTCGCCCGTGGTGCGGATCAGCAGGCCCTTGGCGTAGCAGTCCAGGAAGATGTTGAAGGCCCGCTTGGTGGGCTCGCCGGCCAACGGCGACAGCTCGATGCCACCCACCAGGCCGATGTTGCGCACGTCGATCACGTTCGGTTCGCCCTTCAGCGAATGCACGCCCTGCGCGAAGTAGTCCTGCATGTCGCCGGCGCGGGTCAGCAGGCCTTCTTCGGCGTAGGTGTCCAGCGTGCCCAGGCCGGCGGCGCAGGCCAGCGGGTGGGCTGAATAGGTGTAGCCGTGGGCAAACTCGATCAGGTGCTCGGGGCCGCTCATGAAGGCGTCGTGGATCGCGTCCTTGGCGATCACCGCGCCCATCGGCACACAGCCATTGGTCAGGCCCTTGGCGCAGACGATGAGGTCGGGCGTGACACCGAAGGTCTGCGCGGCAAAGGGCTGGCCGGTGCGACCGAAACCGGTGATGACCTCGTCGAAGATCAGCAGGATGCCGTGTTTGGTGCAGATCTCGCGCAGGCGCTGCAGGTAGCCCTGCGGCGGAATCAGCACACCGGTGCTGCCAGCCACCGGCTCGACGATGACGGCGGCGATGTTCGACGCGTCGTGCAGCGCCACCAGGCGTTCCAGGTCGTCGGCGATGTCGGCGCCGTGTTCGGGTTGCCCCACCGTGAAGGCATTGCGAACCGGGTCATGCGTGTGGCGGATGTGGTCGACGCCGGCCACGCCCAGGCCGAAGGTCTTGCGGTTGCCGACCATGCCCCCCACCGAAATGCCACCGAAGTTGACCCCGTGGTAACCGCGTTCGCGGCCCAGCAGGCGGGTGCGCGTGCCTTCACCGCGCACGCGGTGGTAGGCCAGCGCCATCTTCAGCGCGGTGTCCACGGCCTCGGAACCCGAGTTGGCAAAAAACACCTTGCCCATGCCTTCGGGCGCAATCTGCGCCACACGCTCGGCCAGTTCGAAGGCCTTGGGGTGCGCCATCTGGAAGGGCGGGCAGAAGTCCATCTCGGCCGCCTGCTGCTGGATGGCCTGCACGATGCGCGGGCGCGCATGGCCGGCATTCACGCACCACAGACCCGCCACGCCGTCCAGGATCTGGCGGCCCTTGTCGTCCCAGTAGTGCATGCCTTCGGCGCGGGTCAGCAGGCGCGGGGCCTTCTTGAATTGCCGGTTGGCCGTGAAGGGCATCCAGTACGCGGCCATGCCAGCGGGCACGGTGCTGCCGGTGGCTTCGGCGGCTTGCATCAGGGCGGGGTCGATGGCTTTGTTCATGGTGGCTCCTGGCGGGGGCAAGGGGACGGTCGGGCAAATCGGCACCGAAGGTGCCAACTCTGCAGTCTAGACAAGCGTGGGCGCAATGTGCAGGCGCTGTGGCTGCGGGTTCACCCGCGCTTGCGCAAGATAATGCGAAGACCGACCGTCTGGACACAATCCCATGCCATCGACAAGCCAAGTGGTGCAACTGGATGCGATCGATCGCGCGATCCTGAACGAACTGCAAGCCGATGCCCGCCTGTCCAACCAGGCCCTGGCCCTGCGGGTGCACCTGTCGCCCAGCGCCTGCCTGCGGCGTGTGAAGGCGCTGGAAGACAACGGCGTCATCGCGCAGTACGTGGCCCTGCTGAACCCCAAGGCGGTGGCGCGCCACGGCACCAGCTACACCATCATCAATCTGGAAAGCACGCAGCCGGCGCAGCTGGACGCCTTCGAGCAGGCCGTGCGTGACACGCCGGAGATCCTGGACTGTGTCTACGTGGCCGGCGCCAACGACTACCTGGTGCGTTTTGCCTACCGCGACGCCGAGGACCTGGAGCGTTTTCACGCCGAGGTGCTGCCGCGACTGCCAGGGGTGCTGCGATCGAACTCGATGCTGGTGCTGCGCACGGTCAAGAAGACCACTGCGTTGGCGCTCTAGGCCCTGGTGTGGTGCGCCGACCTGTTCTGCACTTGTCGAGCCAAGAGCGCGGTGGCAGGCAGCCAAACCGACTGTCTGCTGGCGGGCAGCACGTCGAGAGGAGCCTCGCGACCCACTGCAGTCTTATAGGCAGCGGATCTGGCCGCCGCAAACCAGCCATCCTTCGACCAACGCCCCCGACGGGTGAGCAGCTTCATCATCCGGTTGATGACCTGGTGCAACACCGCCTGCAGCGCTTCATCGGCTGGCGCGCGTACCTCGGCGCTGCGTGGCGCTGTCTGCCAACGCAGCGTTCATCGCCTACGGCGTGACGGCACGGCTGTGGCCGGTGGTGGCGTTGCACTTCGTGCTGGTGCCCGTCAACGCCTGGCGTCTGTGGCAGACGCTCGATCGTCAGCGGGAAAGGCAGGCGCAGCAGCCAGCGCCGGCCAGCCCATAGACTGACGGCAGGACACAGCAGACGAAGGCGCGGGGCAACCCGGGCCGAGGCGGCGCCGCCCTGACCTCAACCCACTCACACTGGCGTGGCCGGAATGCGCCACGAAGCATCCGCCATGCAAGACAAGGACACCGAAGCCCTGCGCGCCGCCATCGCCGCGCTTGAATCCCAACGCGCCACCCACCGCCCCGCTTCGCGCCCGGCTGGCCGCGTTGCTTCGCCCCGCCGGCCTGAAGCACCGCCTGGTGACGGTGCTGTTTGCCGACGTGGTGGGTTCCACTGCCCTGGCCACTGGCCTGGACGCCGAAGACACACTGGGCCTGCTGAGTGCGGCGCTGCGGCGCATGGCCGCCCTCGTCGAAGCGCACCAGGGCCGTGTGCTGCGTTTCACCGGTGACGGGGTCAAGGCCGCCTTCGGCATGGACGAAACGCGTGAGGACGATGCCGTGCGCGCCGTGCGCGCCGGCCTGGCCATCCTGGCGGCCGGGCGCGAGCAGGCCGAGGCCGCTGCACGGCTGCATGGCATCACCGACTTTGCCGTGCGCGTGGGCGTGCACAGCGGCGACGTGGCGCTGGGCGCGGGTGTGGAAGACGACAACACCGCCATGGGCGCGGCCGTGAACATCGCCGCGCGCATGGAGCAGCACGCACCGCCCGGCTGCCTGCGCATCAGCCAAGACACCTGGAGCCAGGTGCGCGGGCTGTTCGAGCTGGAAGCGCAGCCGATGTTGCTGGTGAAGGGCATCGCAGCGCCGATGCAGACCTACCTGGTGCGCGCGGCGCTGGAGCGCGGCGCGGCCAGCGTCGAGCGCGGGCTGCAAGGCCTGGCCACGCCGATGGTGGGCCGCGAGGCCGAGCTGCAGCGCTTGCTGCAAACCGTGGCGCAGGCCCGCCAGACGCGGCGGCTGCACGCCCTGACGCTGATCGGCGACGCCGGCCTGGGCAAGAGCCGGCTGCTGAGGGAACTGATGGCCGCGCTGCAGGACTGCCGCCTGCTCACCCTGCGCTCGCAGCCCGACAGCCAATTGCGCCCCTGGGGCCTGCTGCGCAGCCTGCTGGCCCTGCAATGCGGCGTGGCCGACACCGACAGTGCCGACGTGGCCAAGCGCAAGGTCGTGGACGCCTTGAGCCCGTGGTTCGAAGAGCGCGGCGAGCGGCAAGCCCAGCTCATCGGCCAACTCTCGGGCCTGGACTTCGCCGACAGCCCCACCATCAAGGGCCTGGACCCGCGCACACTGCGCGACCAGGCGCTGATGGCCTTGCCCGCCTACCTGCAAGCCTTGGCGGCCCAGGGCAGCAGCCTGCCGGTGCTGATCGTCGAAGACCTGCACTGGGCCGACGACAGCTCGCTGGACCTGCTGCAGCACCTGCTGGCCCACGCGGCCGAGTTGCCGCTGGCGCTGGTGATGACGGCCCGCCAGCCGCTGCTGGTGCGACGGCCCGATTGGGTCAAACCCGACACGGCCGACGCCGCCGTCACTGCCGTCGCGCTCATGACGCTGAGCCCGCTGCCCGCAGATCAATGCAACGAACTCGTGCAGGCGCTGCTGTACCGCCCCGCCTGAGCGAACTCATCGTCGGCCGCGCCGAAGGCAACCCGTACTACATGGAAGAGCTGGTGCGCCGGCTCATCGACGACGGTGTCATCGACGCCACCGCGCCCCAATGGACGGTGCAAGCGGACCGCCTGGACACCCTGCGCCTGCCCACCGCGCTGGTCGGCCTGCTGCAGGCCCGGCTGGACGCGCTGCCAGCCGCCGAGCGCCAGGCCGCGCGCCAGGCCAGCGTCATCGGTCACGTCTTCTGGGACGACGCCTTGCAGGCCCTGGACGCGCAGGCGCCCCAAGCCTTGCCGGCGCTGCAGCGCGCCGCCTTCGTCAAGGCCCGCGACACCAGCGACTTCGAAGGCACGGCCGAGCGCCAGTTCGACCACCACCTGCTGCACCAGGTGACCTACGACACGCTGCTGAAGGCCGAACGCAAGCTGGGCCACGGCGCGGCCGCGCGCTGGTTGCAGGCGCGCACCCAGGGCCGTGGCGCGGAGTTCCTGGCCATGACCGGCGAGCATGCCGAGCGGGCAGCGGAGACCGCGCTGGCCATCGATTGCTTCGAGCAGGCGGGCATCGAGGCTCAGAAGCGATTCGCGAATGCCGTCGCAGTGTCATGGCTGCGCCGAGCGCTGGCGCTGCTGGGCGAATCGGACCCGATGCGGTGTTTCCGACTGCTTGCGCTGCTGGACTCCATCGCCGACACCCTGGGCGACCGCCCCGGGCAGGACGCCGTTCAGGCCGAGATGATCGCGCTGCTGGAGCGCCATCCCGACGACGCCTCCCAGGCGCGCCTGTGGCACCTGCAGGCCATGCTGGCCGACCGCCGTGGTGACCGCGCGGTGTCGGAGCGATACAGCCGACAGGCCTGTGACCTCGCCGAGCGCTGCGAGGCGGCCGAGACGGCGGCCTTGTCACACGCCCTGCTTGTTTGGCTATACATCGCCCGTCACGAGTTCGAGGCGGCGCGCCAGCACATCGAGCCCGGCCTGCGGTGGGCCGGCCGAGTGCAGGACGGGCCCGATCGTGCGGCCACCGAGGCCAGGTTGCTGACCTTGTCGGGCATGGTGTCGATGCGGCTGACCCGCTACGACGAGGCCTACGAAACCCTGCTCGGCGTGCTGTCCCGCGGCGAGGCGCTGGGCGTATCCCGCGTGCAGCTCGGCGCTATGGACAACCTGGCGGTCGTGGACTCGGAGCGGGGGCGCTGGGACGCGTCCGCCGGTTGGGGCGCGCGCATGCTGGAACTGGCACAGACCACCGGCAACCAGCCCTACGTTGTCATGGCGTGCTGGCGTCTGTCCAGTGCCGCCCTTCGGCGGGGTGATGTCGCAGTGGCGATGCAGTGGTGCGAGCGCATGTTGCCCATCGCCCGGGCTGTCGAGGCTCGGGCGATGGAGACGAACGGGTTGCGCCAGCTGGCGAACCTGCATTGCAGGCAAGACAACGTGGCAGCGGCACTGCCCTTGTTCTTGCAGGCGCAGGCTGGCTTCCAGGCCATGAATGAACCCATGCCCGTTTGCGAGTGCGCGGCGCGGGCGGCCGAGTGCGAGATCGAGCTGGGGCTGCACGAGAGTGCACGGCAGCGCGTGACTGAGGCTCTTGCTGCGCTGGACGGTGAGTTGGCCCACCTGCTCCCGCAACTGACGGTTGGCGTGCGCTGGTCCTCGCACCACGTGCTGGTCGCTCTGGGTGATGCGCGTGCGACGGCGTTGCTAGAACAATTGCATGCCGACGTCCAGGCAGACGTGGCCGCCCTGGCCGCGCCGGCCGACCGGGACCGGGTTATCCAGAGCCGGCCTGCCTATCGCGACATCGTGGCGGCGTACGGGCGGCGAGACGCCGCGCCCTGACATTCGCGCCGTTTGGCAACCCTACGCCGTGCATTGATTCGGCGCGCAGTTCGTCTCGCGGTCTCCATCACGCTGCGAAGCGTGCTGACCGACAGCGGAGGACAGGCCTTTCAAACGCCCCATTTCCCTTCCCCATGGCACCCGACGCTCTTGAATCGGTCCTTGGCGTTGGCTGAGATCTGCTGGGCGTTGCCAGGTAGCTGCCGGCCACGACCGACTCCTGATGGCTGACACTGTGAGGCTGGGCTGCCGTGAAGCAGACACTGCCATCTGCCGACAGGTTCAGGGACTTCGCGCGAGCCGCACTGGAAGCTTGCGCGGCCTTTGGCCGTTCAGCTCTTGGGCTCCTGCAGCAACACCGGCTCGCCGTTGCGGCCGTTCAGCAAGGCCAGTTTCTGGCGCTTGGCCGCCGGGTAGACCAGCGTTTCTTCCAGCGCGATGTGGTCCAGGTACAGCGCCTCGAACACCGGAAGCGCGGCCACCAGCAAAGGCAGGTCGTAGCCGTTGTAGCCCTCGACCACGGCGCGCACATGGGGCGCCAGTTCACGCCAGTCTTCTTCGATCCAGCCGTGGTCCTGCTGCAGCCGGCGTACATGGGACACCAGGACTTCGTCGCTGCTGGCCAGCAGGCCGGGGAAGACATGTCTCTCTTCGTCGGCGTGGTGGTCGCGCCCGGGCCCGTTGAAAAAGGCCTCGACGCGGCGTGCGATCTGGCGTGCCTCGTCGTCCAGCCCGGTGTCCTGCAGCCGGTCGACCAAGCCCTTGAAGGACTGCAGCATCTGCAGGGCCGCGCGGTGTGCCGAGTCCAGCACCTCGAACTCGGGCAACTGGGTGCTCGTTGGGCGGCTGGCCAGGGCAGGGCGGTCGGGAATGGCGTGTCTCATGGGGCCTCCTTGTCGTGCCCCATTTTTCGGCGCGGGTCTGGCTGCGCCCTTGCGCCACGTCAAGGGCGTGTCGTGCCCTTGGCCAGCTGGCCGCAGAGGTAGGTCCAGACGAAGTGCGCAGCGGCCTGGCTGGTGATTTCGGCGTGGTCGAAGGGTGGCGCCACTTCGACGCAGTCCATGCCCACAAACGGCGCATCGGCCAGTTCTTCGAGCAGCGACAGCACCTGGTTGGTGCTCATGCCACCCGGCTCGGGCGTGCCTGTTCCGGGCGCGAAGGCGGGGTCCAGGCAGTCGATGTCCAGGCTCAGGTAAACCGGCGGGTTGCCGTGGGCGGCCAGGCGGGCGCGGATGGCATCGATCACCGGCGCCAGCTGCTGGGGCGATTCCAGCCCGCGCAACTGGCGCGCCGTGAAGACCTGGCCACCGCGCTGCTGCACGTATTCACGCGCCTCACGCTCGCCGGCAGAGCGGATGCCCAGCTGGGTGAAACAGGCGTCGATGACCAGCCCTTCCTGCATCGCTTCATAGACCCAGGTGCCGTGGCCGCTGGGTTCGCCGAAGTGGTCGGTCCAGGTGTCGCAATGGGCGTCGAAGTGGATCACCGCCAGCGGGCGGCCCAGCCACTTTCGGTACTCACGCAGCAGCGGCAAGGTGATCGAGTGGTCACCGCCGATCCACGCCATGTGGTGGGCGCGGATCAGGTCGGCCGCCATCGGCTGCAGCACCTCGCGCATGGCCTGCAACGAGGTGTTGGGCAGCAGCAGGTCACCCGCGTCACCCAGCTGGCCCGCGGGCAGCAGCGGGCTGACGTCGAAGTGCGGGTGTGTGCCATCGCACAGCATGTGGCTGGCCTGGCGGATGGCGCGTGGGCCCATGCGCGCACCAGGCCGGTTGGTGGTGGAACCGTCCCAGGCCACACCGGCCACCACGAAACGTGTGTCGGCGGCCGGCGCGGTCGCTTTCAGGAAACGCTGGTCGGACAGGAAGGCAAAGCTGGACATGCGGGCCTCGTGCGGGTTTGGCGGCAAACTGGCGCGCGATGATAAAGATCACCCCCGGAACCCCGCGATGAAACCTGTCCTGATCCTGCAGAACCTGAACATGGACGGCCCGGCCTACCTGGGCACGTGGCTGAAAGGGCAAGGTCTGCCTTTCGAGGTCTTCAATACAGAGGCCGGACAGGACTTTCCACGCACGCTGGATCGGTATGGCGCACTGGCCTTGCTGGGCGGCGAGATGAGTGCCAACGACCCGCTGCCTTCGCTGCGCCAGGCCGAGCAGCTTTTCCTGCAGGCCGTGCGGGATGGTGTGCCCGCCATCGGGCACTGCCTGGGAGGCCAGCTGATGGCCAAGGCGCTGGGCGCCGCGGTCACCCGCTTGCCGACACCTGAGATCGGGTGGCATGCCGTCGATGTGCACGACAAGGACCTGGCCATGCACTGGTTGGGTGAAGCGAAGCGGCCGACGGTTTTCCAGTGGCACTGTGAATCCTTCGGACTGCCCCCCGGTGCGCAGTGGCTGGCCAGCAGCGCCGCCTGCCCGAGCCAGGCTTTTGCCATCGGCCCGCACCTGGCGATGCAGTGGCATGTGGAACTGGACCTGCAGAAGCTGAGCGGCTGGTCGCGGGAGGCCAGCGTGCAGGATGACCGAGCCGCCGAGTTGCCGCCGACGGTGCAGACCGCCTCGGCCATGCACCAGGGCGCCAAGCAGCACCTGGCCCAGCAGCAGGCGCTGGCGGACCACATCTACGGCCGCTGGTTGCAGCCACTTCGAGGCGTGTGAGCCCTTTACCGGCCTGCTTCCGCATGGCGCCATTGTCATTCCGCATGATGGGAAGCGAGCGCGCTGCACCGCAACAAAATTCACCATATGGAAGAATGTCATTTCGCATGACGGAATGACAGATGCAAGTCGTTGATTCATAACAAAACAATCATCTGTCTTATATAAGACATAAGTTGTACCCGAACGCGCGGTTGGCCTTAAGCTGACACGGTGATTCCCGCTTCCCCGAACGAACCGTTCTCACTGTCGTCAAGCCAACCTGGAGCATCCTTCATGACCCAACCGACCCGCCAACAGCAAGCCGCCGCCCTGGAAAAAGACTGGGCAGAAAACCCGCGCTGGAAAGGCATCAAGCGCGGCTACAGCGCCGAAGACGTGGTGCGGCTGCGTGGCAGCCTGGCCATCGAACACACGCTGGCCAAGCGTGGCGCCGAGAAGCTCTGGAACCTGATCAACACCGAACCCTTCGTCAACAGCCTGGGCGCGCTGACCGGCAACCAGGCCATGCAGCAGGTGAAGGCCGGCCTGAAGGCCATCTACCTCAGCGGCTGGCAGGTGGCGGGTGACGCCAACAGCAACGGCGAGATGTACCCCGACCAGAGCCTGTACTCGGTGGACTCGGTGCCGAAGTGCGTGAAGCGCATCAACAGCACCTTCCAGCGCGCCGACCAGATCCAGTGGAGCGAAGGCAAAAACGACATCGACTACTTCGCGCCCATCGTGGCCGATGCGGAAGCCGGCTTCGGTGGTGTGCTGAACGCCTTCGAGCTGATGAAGTCGATGATCGAAGCCGGTGCCGCCGGTGTGCACTTCGAAGACCAACTGGCCAGTGTCAAGAAGTGCGGCCACATGGGTGGCAAGGTGCTGGTGCCCACGCGTGAAGCGGTGGCCAAGCTGGTGGCGGCCCGGCTGGCGGCTGACGTGATGGGCACACCCACCATCCTGCTGGCCCGCACCGACGCCGAAGCCGCCGACCTGGTGACCAGCGATGTCGACGACAACGACAAGCCCTTCCTGACCGGCGAACGCACCGTCGAAGGTTTCTACAAGTCACGCAACGGCCTGGAACAGTCCATCAGCCGCGGCCTGGCCTATGCCGAGTACGCCGACCTGATCTGGTGCGAAACCGGCAAGCCCGACCTGGCCTTCGCCAAGGCTTTTGCCGACGCCATCCACGCCAAGTTCCCCGGCAAGCTGCTGGCCTACAACTGCAGCCCCAGCTTCAACTGGAAGAAGAACCTGGACGACGCCACCATCGCCAAGTTCCAGCGTGAACTGGGCGCCATGGGCTACAAGTTCCAGTTCATCACGCTG
>LNFM01003045.1_pt1 | contig 38497 bp, 30 predicted proteins | sample 596031 | NCBI WGS metagenome assembly LNFM01 (sample SAMN04254537, study PRJNA301005) | activated carbon metagenome | isolation source: dual media filters at the Ann Arbor, Michigan drinking water treatment plant | place: USA: Ann Arbor | reverse complement strand
AGCCGGACTTCCGCGTGATGTCGCAAGGCATCGAGATCGGCGCCGGCTGGCAGCGCATCGGCCAGACCTCGGGCAAGGAGTACATCTCGCTCTCCATCTCGGCGCCTGAGCTCGGAAGGACGCTCTACGCCAACCTCGGCCGAGCCTCCGGCCAGTCCGATCCGAACGCCTACGCCCTGATCTGGACGCCGCAGGATTGAGCCTCCGGCTCAACGCCCTCGCGCCGACACCGGCGCGAGGGCTCCTTCGCGTTCCGCGAAGAGGCCCACCCGCCCACCCAGACAGGCGCCTGTGCCACAGCCGACGATGAGCGCGAGCAACAGGCTGAAGCCCGTTTGTCTCGCGCTCATCGTCAACGCCCTCGATGCGCTTTCGGGCTGCCGTCTTTCCTTTTTTGGCGCACCTCGACACGCTGCCACGATGTTGCGGATGGTGATCTCGAGTGCGTCCTTTCGGGCGTGATTTCGGGGCGGAAGTGCAGTCTGAGATGGCTGGGGAGGACATCTAGATAAAAAGATGGAGTCATTCGCGCGGTAACGCGTTGAAGTTATGAAGCCTCCCGTGACTCCAAATTTTTTCTCGTGGAGTCGTCGTGTGAAATAAGCCTTGTGCTACTGGCACTTCTTGCGACTCCATCTTGTAAATTTGCAGCCTCCTCCGCATCTCCCCCACACGTTTCATCGTTGGGGATCAGCATGGCTCAAGACGAGTTCAAACCCAAGCTCGGACGCATCCGCGACAGCGCAAGCAACGCGCAACTGCGCACTAACACGCAGATGCTCAGAGAGACTGGCCGCGCCGGCGCACGCGCCGTGCGGCAGCGCCGCCACATCACATCGGCGATGCCGAAACGGGGGATGGGTGCCGGTGTGCGCGCCGCTGCCGGGCTCATCGCACCGGGCAGTCGCCGCGTCATCGTCAAGGCGCGCTACACACGCATCTCTGCCGGCGATATGGGCGCGGCGCGCGCGCACCTCAAATACATCCGGCGCGACGGCGTCACCCGTGAAGGAGAAGCGGGGCGCCTGTACGATGCGCAACATGATGATGTGGATGGCAAAGCCTTCCTGGAGCGCTCGGAGAACGACCCGCATCAGTTCCGTTTCATCGTCTCCGCAGAGGACAGTGCGCGCCTGTCGGACACGAAGCCGTTCATTCGCGATCTCCTCAGCCAGATGGAGCGCGATCTCGATACCAAGCTCGACTGGGTGGCCGTCGATCATTTCAATACCGGCCATCCGCACACCCACGTCGTCATCCGCGGCCGTGACGACAAGGGCGGCGATCTCGTCATGGCACGGGACTACATCGGGCATGGCGTGCGTGCCCGCGCCCAAGCATTGGTGACCCTGGAGCTCGGTCCCGAGACGCAGCTCGAGCGCCTGCAAAGGCTCTTCGATGAAGTCGGCCAGGAGCGACTGACGCGCCTCGACCGTCAGCTCATGGCGCGTGTGAAGGACAATATTCTGGTCATCACCGCCCACGAGGAGAATGACCCTACGCAGCAGACGCTCAAGATCGGGCGCTTGCGGACATTGCAGCGCTTAGGCTTAGCCGAGGAACGGCAGCAGGGCGTGTGGGCGCTCGATGCAAGCGCAGAGCGAAAGCTACGGCAGCTCGGCGACCGCGCCGACAAGTTCAAGATGATGCAGCGCGCCTTGAAGGAGGCCGGCATCGAACGCGGCGCGGCCGCCATGGCGCTGTTCGAGCGCGGACCGCGCAGGGTACCACTCGTCGGCAGGGTGGTCGGCGTCGGTATGGTCGATGAGATCACCGACCGCACCTGGGTCATCATCGATGCCGTCGACGGGCGCGTTCACTACGCCGATCTCGGCCGCCTCAAGGCAGAGGCCGTGCCGACACGCGGCAACATCGTCGCCCTTGCCGGTGGCGGCCTGAATGAGAAGCCATCATCGGTGCCCCGCCTGCATCTTCTGTCCGCGACCGATCTCGAACGGCAGACTACCTACGAGGGACCGACCTGGTTGGATCAGGCCATCGTGACCAGATGGCAGCCGGAGACCCGGACGACGGGGTTCACCGCCGAGGCGGACAGAGCCCTCAAGGCGCGCACCGACTGGCTCGTTAGCCGGCAGTTCATCGAGCAGTCGCAGGACGGCAAGCGCGTGCCACGCGCCGACATAATGAAGGCGCTGCGTCAGGCCGAGACGCAGCGGCTCGCTGCCGATGTTTCGCGGCGCCTCAACGCCGCCTTTGTACCGGCCACGCCCGGCGCTCGGATCAGCGGCAACTACGATCACGCCATCACGACGCCGACCGGCAAGATCGCGGTCATCCGCCGCGAGGACACCTTCACTTTGGCGCCTTGGCAGCCGGCGCTCGAGCCCTTCCGCGGCCAAGCCGTCGCGGGCATCGTCGGCCCCAGCCGCATGACTTGGACACACGCTCGTGGAAGGGACCTGCCAGGACGGGCCTAGGGCGTTTAAGGCCTCGACCTGCGCAAAGCGAAACTTCCGGCTGAGGATCGGACATGATATCGGCCTTTAGGCCCAAAATAACGCAATGCGCGAATGGTCGTCGGCCAGAGTTACCCAATTGGGTTCCACGGCTGAGAAATCCTAATAATCGTATCGACGAGCGCTGCGACCGGCTTTGCACCGGGTCCGCGAACGATGACTCCGCATTCCATCGAGTAGTCGCGCGAAGCACTAGTCATATTCGATGACCCGACATAGGCTTTGTCGTCATCGGAGAGAAGAATCTTGGCGTGAAACGACTCGTATCCCGCCGGCCGAACCGCCGGATCGTGTTCGCTATAGTACCGGAATATCCTAACGCCTAGCTCCCGAAAAGCGCGCTCCCGCGCCTGCAGGTTAAGCTCGTCGGCTTCCTTCGCCCCACGGACGATGAGCGTACGTTGAACAGGCTGCTTTGTGGTCGCCGCAAACAGGCTTTCTACCCAGTCAAGCCCCTCCTTGTCGATAAACGGGCTCGCGATCACAAAACGGCGCACGGCCTCGCCAGCCAGTTGAGCAAGGCTGTCGGTCGTGTGATAAAGCCCCGCCCATGAGAAGTTACTCTTTGGCAGAAGCTCCATAAGCCTTGAGGGATGCGCGGGAGGGCTGAGGGTGATCTCAATCAGGTTAGAATCCCTGTGGCGGTACTTGGCATAGGCAGCGCCCCTCAGCACCGCGGCATGACGCCGGACATCTTCCGGCGAGATCGCAAGACTAAAACCTTCCGGGTGTCTTCTTAACGCGCCCGCTGCTGTCAATGCTGCGAGCAGGTTCCTGTAGTGCTGAGGGGGAAGGCATGCCTTGGTGCAGATATCGTCGAGAAGGCCTGTGCGAAGCACAGGGGCCTGCGCTGCGGCAAATTCTTGAAGGATGAAAGCTGCCGCGCGCGGGTCGAATGCCACGGCATCAAGAAGCGCTTCTTCCGGCAGATCGATTTTCATCGCACTATGGAAGCCTGAAGAATCCTGCGAGCTGCGTGCGGTCGATGTCCCAGCTCGGCGGCTCTCCACCGTTGAGGGCCGCGCGACTAAGGAGATTGTTGGAAGCGATGCATGCTACGTCGGGCGCCATAATGCAGGCAGGGCACGCACCACCGCGTTGATCACAAAGCGAGCCCGCGTCGCACTTGAGCGCCCGGTCCCACAGCAAGCGGTCAAGGACTGTAATGCCGTGGTTGCGCCACATCGCGGAGAGGTTGCCCAGATCCGGGGTCATGCCCTTGCGATAGACAAGGAACGCGAGATCCGCGGGAAAAACGTACTCGCCGATGGAACCGTGGTCCAGGCCGGAAAACTCTACGACGGCATGGGCAAAGTGGTGGGCCATGGTATGCAGGAGCATGAAGACGTAGCTTGGAATGGTTCGGAGCGCGCGACTGTCCGCTGTCCGTTCCCGGTACTGCTCAAGGAAGCGGCCGAAATCGATATATTGCTCTATGAGCAAACCACCAAGCTTCATACCGTCCCGGGGGGGCAGCTGATCGTTGATGCCGTTAGCCTGCAGCCACTGGATAACGCGCGCTTCATTGAGCCTTAGATAAAATCCCTCATTCTTTTGCTCAAGCAGGTAGATCGGGCGCTTGTTCCTCTCAGCGTGACTGAACGCCTTGAGCCGGACCGGCATCTGGCGTTCCTTGACCTCGGTCGCAGGTATCGAGCTGACGCGCGAGTAACCGAAGCTGAACTCGCAAATCTCGAGACCGCGGAGAAGGACGAGCTCGTCGAGGCCAATCTGTGCGAGCCTCTGTGTTACAGACGCGGAGTACACATCGCGTGTGGGGCTATCGTTCTTGTCGATGTTGCAAACGTCGGGATTGGTCACGGAAATGGCCGGCAGAGTAGGATCCGAGCCCTGTCTTTCCACCTGCTCGCTACGAAGAGAGGCGTGTTCGATGCTGAGGCGTATCGGGTTGTACTTCCGTGCCCAGTCCTGATTGGCCTCCACCTGGGCGCGCAGCAGGGGAGATTCTGTTTGCTGCCGCGCCACCAGCCCGTCGACTTCGTATTTGGCGCGTTTCTCAGAGAGGGCCTTCTCCTGGTCCGGCTTTAGCGCATCAGGGATCAGATCCAGTATCTGGACGAGCCTTTCATACTCGGAGCATTCCGCGAGGCGGCCGTTCTCGCGAAGCTGTCGAATAACTTCTTGATGATCGAGTGGCGTGCCAGGAAAGTTGTAAATATCCATAAGGCGCGCAATGAGGTCATCGCGTCGGCCAGCAGCCAACACGGAGACAACATCGTTGTCGCGGAAGAGAATGAAATTGTCCTTCTGCACGTAGAATACGGACGATGCGCGGTACGAAACTGGCAACATGTTCCATTCTTTGGGGAGATTGCCCTCCCCTGCGTCCATCCGGGGTTTCAGGAGCTCAAGGGTTTCGCGATCGGCCTGCACAACTTCTTTGGCAGACAGGCAGTTGGTGCACTGAAAACGCCAATCGCTGAAAAACGGCGAGCCCTTGGTCACGAGCCTGTATTCATCGTGATTGCAGTTCGGGCACTTCTTAAGTTTGTCCACGCGGCCATTGGCACCCATCACGTTTCGGTAGGGGCTCAAACCGGCATAGTTGCCGGCCCAATGGGCGAAGACCACATCAACCTGGCGCCACTCATGCTTTTTTGATGTGGTCTTTGTGCAATCTTTCCGCGTCTCCACCTGAGGCCAACGCTGTTTCAGCTCGTTCGTGTTGTCGAACTCCTGAAGGAGGCCGCATTCACTGCACACAAAGACCAGCGGGTCGGGAACGAAACCGATGCGGCTTGGTTGGCAGAGGACGAACTGACCGGGGTCCGCGACGGGCTCGTTCTTGTAATTCAGGAAAGCATTGTCGACGCATTGTTGGGGCAGGATTGTCGGGGCTGGTCTGGCCCGCATGGCCCTATCGAACCAGCTTTCGATAAAGTCCTGAAGGTGATCAAAAAGCTGCTTCTGGACAGCCGCCGACGGTGCGCGCGCGGGGGCCGACAAGGGAATCGAGACACAGCAGCCCATGCCGCCTTCATAGGTGAAGAGGGCCCCGGGGGCGTAGACGGTTGCTATCTGCGTTCTGGATCTGTGCACGACCGTTAGCCTTCCCCGTCTTCATCGTCGAACTCGCTGACGCGGCCGGATTGCCGCCTCACGATCTTCAAGGCGTTCTTCACCAGCTCTCTGTCGTCCGCGCCACGAGGGCCACGGCCAAGACCAAGTGCCGGAACGAACCGGCCCGCTTCATCGATATCGCGAAGCGATGTCATAGGCTTCTGGCCGACGGGTGCGTTGTCCCAAAAATCGCTCAGGCGTGTGGTGCCGTACTGCGTGCGGAACTCGTCTGTAAGGCGCTTTGACATGTCGCGGATGCTGCCCTCATAGTATTCAGCGTGCGGCGCAGCGCCGAGACGTGCGGAACCTCTGCCGGCCACGCCAACTGCAGCAACAGCAAAATCCATAAAATCCTTGGATGCTCCAGGGAGCAGAGATGTCACGAGTTTACTGACGTCACTGACGGTCTCGAAGACCGGGGCGCGCGACTTTTGGTTGGACGGCTCGTCGATAAAGAGCTTCTGCTCGGCCCAGCCGCTAAGCCACGCCTGAAACAGGCTAGTGAGTACCCGATCATGTGCGCTCGCCGCCCATCTCGTTATGGCCGGAGTAGCAATCATCCTTTCAAGGAAGCGGTTGAAGACATCGTGGGTTTCAACGATGTAGCGGTCGCGACGCGCGTGGGGTGTCGGCACCAGCAGGCAAAATCCGACATGGGTTCGGCCGACGCGCGAAGATGCTTGAATAAACTCCGCGATGTCGCTCGGCATGCCCGCAAAGAACATGGCATTGAACTTATCGACATCGACGCCGTGCGAGATGGCGGACGTTGCCACAATGTTGCGGAGGCTCTGGTCAAGCGGGGGAAGATCATCACCGGGGCGATAGTCCCCTTCGGCCCTTCGCATGATCCCTTGGATCTGCGCGACGTCAACTCCACCCGATATGAGATCGTTATGGAATTGGGGGAGCGGCCGGTCGTAGCGCCGGTGAAATTTCGCGACTTCCTCGCGGAACGCGTCGATGACCTGATCGCCGCCCTTCTTGTTGGTGACATATGTGAGGGAGATGCGAAAGAGATCGAGAAGGCTCGCCATCGCATCGGGGTCCTTCACGCACTCCGCGATCGCATGGGCATGCATGTCATGAAGCGGAGTCGAGGGCGACAGCGACGCGACCATTCTCTCGGCAGCAGCTCGTCTTCTGGTCGCATCCTGAAAATCCGACCAGAGCTCTGTTATGGCCAAGTGATAGGCCGAAAGCACATTGACTGTCGTTACCGTATGGTTCTTGCCGTTGGTCATGATAGATGCATAGACGCGCATCCACGGTGCTTCGATCTCCGGCGCCCTGGCTAAATTTGCGCCGAGATTTACGCGGTTCGGGTTCACGGCCTGCGCGGGAACCGCGTAAAACGAGCGGTAAATGGACGGTCCCGGATAGGGGAAATGCATATGCCGGCGCTGATAGAGCGCGCCGAACTGCTGCTGCGGAACACTCACGGTTGCGGTGGCGGCGACAACCTTTGCCAGCCGGGGTGGATGCTTACCGAAAGGGCTGCGGGCGACGCGGGCACCGAGCAACTGCGCCGCCCTGCAGAAGATCTGCTCGAGCATTGTCTCGAAGAGGCCGGCAAATGTGCCGAGGCTTTCTTCGAGAAGGTGTGCCTCGTCTTGGATAATCAACGAGGGGAAGGGGTCACGGAAGATTTCGGCGCCGCCTTCATAAGCGGGGGCTATTTCTTCGCAGTTATTTGCGACCGCTCCATCCTTGAGCATCTTTCGCGAGGGAATGACGAGCGCCCCGCCCCGACGCTCGCGCCAGCGCGCAAAGCCGAACATCCCTATGACCCGATTGATGGTCGCGGGATGCTGACCTATGAGTGCAAGCTTGTCGATAACGCCAAGGAGTATGGAGGGGGCATGGCGATAGATATCCCGGTCTATGATTAGCAGTGGAAGCTGCCTTGAGCCGGTTCGCTTGTTCCAGTCGCAGCCTTCATTGAAGCAGAAAATTCCGATCTCGTCCTCAAGCCCGCTCGTAATGCGACGCAGTCCTGTTGGCTGGTCGCAGATCGGGCATTTGGGGATCTTATTGAAGGATTCGTTGACCGACTCGTAGTCGGAGCCGAGTCTTGCATCGTTCTTGTGCTTGGTGTCGTTGCGAGCGGGAACAGGTTCGAGACGATCATCGTCCGATCTGTTGGGTGTGTTACCGCTTCCAACCCAGAAGCCGATTTCAAAAGGTGATCCGCCAAGATTTGCGTCGCGTCTGATGATCTCCGCACGCATGATGATCGAGATCAGGCGCTGCGCCTGCTGGAGGGTAAGAAGCCGCAAGGGATAGCGAACGAGCGCGGTAACACCGAGATGCTTCCCGCGCATCCTGTCGAGGAAAAGATTGAAGACGAGCAGGCCGAAGAACGCCTCCGACTTGCCGCCGCCTGTGGGAAAGTAAAGAAGGGTAGCAGTTTCCTCGTCGAAGTTGGGATCGAACCACGGCGCCTTGGCGTACTCCTGCATCCGCGAGCTGATGGTGGGAATGTGGGCGAGGACGAAGGCGAGCTGGAAGAGGCGCCAGCCCTTGATACCCTTCTGAGCGCCGACATCCCGGAAAGTGCGGTTAAGATGGCGCCATGCCTTGTAGGGTGCGGCCTCTAACGCGGCAGAATCGCTCTTGAAAGATGCGTAGGATGTCTCGAGCAGGGCGATGCCAAGTTCGATCCGGTCGGCTTCCCGGCTATAGGCGGCCAAGTCGTCCTGGAACTTGGCGGTTTCGCGGTCTGCTTCGTCCTGGGTTTCCGCACCGTGCGCCGGGTCGAGTGTCGCACGCTCGTTGGCAATCCAGTCGCGATACGTTGCCGGAATCTGGCGGAGAACGACAGGATCGAATTGATCAGCTGCCAACTCCTCAAATGCCATCGAAACCTTGTCGATCTGCGATGGCACCAGACGCGGCTGGTTGTATCGGGGCATCCATGTCGTCCGTAGCGTCGTGCTAGCCCCGGAGTCTGCTTCGATAACGCCACAGTTGATGCCGATGGCGGGATAGGAAAGGAAATCCCTGAAGCGGTAAGAGGGCTCTACTCGATCAAGCTTGAGGCGCCGGTGAGCGCGGGTGGGCAAATTGAGCGCAAGGGAAACTTGGTGAATCGCGTGTTCGTAGCGGTGTCTCTTTCTCTTGCCGACCTCATCGTTATTGTTCTCCAGCATGACGCGCAGATTGTTTCGGGCGAGGTCGCGCAGATCCGGCTCAAGCTGCAAGATAAGAGAAAGGCCATTCATATCCGGTGCGAGGTCATCCACGGGTGGATTGGTCTTGCGCTGCTCGGCAAGAAAGGCGTCCCACGCAGCTTCGTTGCGGAAATTGCTCGGCCTGATCGTAGCCCTGCGATAGGCCCAGTCCCGTCCATCCTCGGATTTTATCCAGGCATCGACGGTGTCGCGGATGAGTTTTTTCAGAGAGACGAGCCATTCTGCGACCGCTACGGCAGTCTTGTCCTTTTCGCCAAGATCGACGGAGAGTGGCGCTGGAGTTATAGGGAGACGCCACCATTTTTGAGGAAGATCGATCTCCTGGGCGGCGTCATCGGTCTTGTAGTCATAGCGGCCGCGGGTGATGACGAGCTGATCTTCCTTCTCCTCGCCGGCATCCCCAGCCTTCTCTTCCCCGGCGTCATTGTTCTCGCCGTCCTGTTCTTCGTCCGCAATCCAGGCCTCAGGAGCTATCTCGACGCCGTGAGCGACGAGAAGCTCGCGGTATATCTCTTGCTGGATCTCGCGGCGCTTGCGCCGCTGGTCTTCAGGCTTCGCATCCTCCGCCTGCATGGCCTCCTTAAGGCGGGGTTTCATCTCATCGCGAATATGCGACTCGACGTCCTTTTTTAGCGGCGGGTTAGGAAATAGGTCACGCGATGGCTCGGTGAGCTCGGCCCAGGTCGGCATCGCCCGCACATACACGGAGAAACATACGGTGACGGTGGCTGGCACGGATTCCTGCGCGGCAATCTGGCAGTCAAGACCATGGGTACTGATGTGGATGTCTGATGTTTCGTCAACGCGGTTCTCGGAATAGCGCGGCAGCAGGAAGCCCGACACGTAGCGCAGGGATGGCTTTGTGCCATACACATAACGCCCCTCGTCTCCGGTACCGCTGACACGGTGGAATACGAGGTTTAGCAGTGCGTCGGTCAGCGCCTCTTTGGCATCCTCGATGTAAGGTCGGAGAGCCGACGGCGGTGATCTGAAGTCGATTAGCTTCATGGACTTTCGGCCTCACGATCATTTGAGGTGACGGTCACCACATGGTTTTCAGCTGTCTCATAGATGCGCCAGACCTCCCGGCGGCGTTCAGCCGGCAGGAACGCGGCGGTGCCGACGGGGTCGATCAGAATGCCCATGAAGACCTGGTGGAAGGCAGCACCATTCCGAATGCGCATGGACCGGGTCCAAAAGACGCCAAGGTCCCAATAGTGCCGCGCCACATCGTCAGTGATTCCTAGTGCTCTCATCATGACAGCAAAATGCCTTCTTTCGCGGGGCGCCTGGGGGCGCACCTTGTCGCGTCTGGCATCGATCAGATCGCAGACATCGATCCAACTTCTAATAGCCTGCAGGCCCGGCAACTGGAGAGCAGGATCAAGTGCAAGCATTCGATCACGCAGCGCGTTTGACTTGCTCGTTATGTCGGGGCCGGGAAGGCGGGATGCTGCCTGAGCGACGTCGCGATGATAAAGCAGGAGGATGTCGGATGCTTTGGCGGCCAATTGAAGCTTGTCTCGAGCAGACTCGACGAAATCTGGCGTAAAGACGCAGATCTGGTCCCCCTCTTGCAACCGTGAGGCATCGCAGCGGGTAAAGACCTGCAGCGCATCTGGATCGTAGCGCGCAAACTCCGAGCCGTCGAAGGCGCGGATCTTCATGCCGCTAGATGTCGATAGAATGCGCGTGCGTCCGGACCCCGGTGAAGCTATCGAGGTAAGGTCAAGCATGCCGAGTTTCGGCAGGGGCGGCGGTGCATCGAGATCCGGGAGGTCGATCTTCCGACCCTTGAGGACGCGCTCAAGCTCCGTGGCGATGGCTTCGAGCCTAGCGCGAACTTTGTCGATGCCATCGAGTTCGAGCAGCACGCGCGTTCGCCGCAAGGTGCTTTCTACCCGTGCCAGATGAGTCAGGACCACAAGAGATTTTGGTAGATTGATACGAGTGAACATTCCGAGCAGATCATCGGCAGCGGGTTCCATGAAGATGATGCGGTCGAATTGCGAGGCCCTAGCCTCAAGCTCTTCGACCGCCTCGCGACGGTCGACGAGAAAAAGAATGGTGCCAATATGAGGGCGTAGCGCGGAAAGGGAGTCGTCCTGCTCGAGGCGCCATTCTGCAAAGCCCCGCAGGAGTTCGCTTGAGAAGACGACAAGGGTTCGTCCGCCAGCTTGCGCGGCATGCAGGAGACACTTGTCGAACAGGGCGCAGCCTGGATTGTTGGATTCCGCTGCTGCGAAGAGCTTATCGATGGCCGTCAAGAAATGAGAAAGGTCATGCTGGTTGGTGCCAGCGAGGCCGTCTCGCAGGGCCGCTTTGATCTTGCCGCGCGGTGCGTATCGATCATAGCGCGCCAGGATCGCCTGACATTCAAAGCGTTCGTAGTTCTCTTGTGCAAACTCGATCAGCTGTTTGGGATATCCCGGGATGCCAATCAGGTTCTGGATGGCGTGCATCGCGGCGGTGACGGCGCTCGCCAGCTCTTCGTCGCCATTTTCTATAAGGCGCCTGCGGAGCTTGAACCCAAAATCCGCTATGGTCAGTACCTCACTGCCATACGCCTCTACAACGATGTGAGGAGCCGGGCCGGCTTCGATAGTGTCCGTCGAAAGAAGGTCGGAACTCGGTGTCAGTACGACCTTCGCCGCGGCAGGCAATCTATTGTCAGGGCTCCCGGTGCGGCGGACATCATACCGCTTGAGAATATCCCATCGCAGTGCCTGCACCACAAAGGCGTCGTCGGTCAGCGCGAGGATCGGCGGCGCGTCGTCCCTGTAGAGATCGCCGACTGCCGCACAGAATTCGGTGACACGTTGGCGCCAGCTATCATGGCCGAGTCTGTTGCGCGCCCTACGTGTGAGATCCAGCAAAATGATGTCGGGGTGCCGGCCTCCATGTTTTGGATCGAGCCCAGCTTGCCGCCAAAGTGCGATCCGAACGGCATCCGCGTGAATGCCGTACATAAAGAATGGTGCGTTCTCGGGATTGGAGACTGCATCGATGTGTTCGGTGTTTCCGATCCAGGTGTGGTTGCGAAGGCGGCGCAGAAACTGGTCATGGTAGGACTTTATCGCACCTGCCGTGATACCGATCTGCGGCGTAATTTCGTAGAGGGTAGGGTGAATGAGATGGGGGTCGCGCCCAAGGGCTTTCTTGGTGCGTTTATCGCTCTTGCCACTGCCGATATGATTTAGGCTATGTATAGCCATCAAGAATGGGTAGGCACGATCTTGCCTGTTCGCATAAATCCGCTGCAAAGGTGGCAAGACCTTCCTCACCAGTTCATCGCGATCAGCGAGCAGTGTTCGCTGCGTCGCGCCGACGTTCTGGCTCCAGGGGAAATAGACCGTCGCGAAGCCTTTGGTATCCATGTTCGTAAGGCGATTGAGAGCGGCCAGGGAATGGAAGATGGCCACGCCGTCAAGCCTGAGGGGCCAGAGCAAGATGGCTTCGCTGTTGCCGCTCGCGATAACGCGCTCCAGGGCGACGATAGCGTCTTGAGCGGCCGGACCAAGACGCTCGCGCGCTTCGCTGCCGACCCTGCGCCACAATGCCGGACTCCGCTCTGGCTCCGGCGATCTGTCGGTGTTTGAGGGCGCTACTGACAGAGCGATCGAAGGCATCACGAACGGCCCTTTCTATCAGGAACGGAACGTTCATAGGCGAGCTCGGCATTTTGCTCGTCTTCGGCGGTCGCCTTGAACAGGCTTTTAACCAGCTCAGGGGAGGGCAGCGGCAATTCACGAAGCGCTTTGGTAGAGACGCTTACGGTTCCTGAGATGCGGCGGAAGCGCGAATCGACCGCGGCGGTATTGAGCAGCCGGCAAAGTTTGGAGATCGGGACTATCTGCTCAGCTTGCGGGTCAGGCAGGATAAGGATCGTATGGTTCTCTGAGACGAACCCTCGATCTCCTGGTACGCGCGCTTTGCGAACGAGACCAGCAATTAGACGTCTTTTCTGGCGGCGATTGGTCGTGCGCTGAAGGAGAATGGCGTCAGTTGTTACGACCGCCGTGGTAGGTCCAGAAAGTCGGACAAATCCGATGCGCCCGTCGGAAGGCTGGTCGTGGCTTGGTTCGCAAAGAGCGTTCGTGCGCACATTATGGGCCCAGTATAAGGGCACTTCGTTGCGCCTAGGCTTTTTGCCGATGCGATAGCGATCCTGCTCCCGGTTCCAGACAAAATAACCAGTCTTGGTTGTGTAACCGTAGTCGGCCAAGGTGGCAAAGCCATCACGGAAATATTCGCCCTTTGATGTGCCGTCCGGAAGCGCCCAGATGCGAGCGCTGGGAGCCGCCGGTAATTCAAGAATGCCTAGATCGACTGGCTTTTGGTCAATTGTAAGCAGCGAGCAACGTGGCAGCTTTACAGGGCTAGGCGCGCCCTTCTTTCGCAGCAGCAAGATGCCCACGTCGTAGAGTACATCAACAAAGACGTCGCTGCGTTTATCGATGAGATCGAGGCGCAGAACGTGCGTAGTTTTGAGCACATGCTCACGAAGCGCAGCAAAGTACGATCCACCGACGAACGATATCGGGATGATTAGACAGACTAGCCCTCCCGGCCGCGTGCAACGGATAGCGAGCTCCACGAACAAGGCGTAGAGATTCACATAGCTTTCACTGATGACCGCGGAGAACTGTGTCAGAGTCCTCTTGGACGGGCGGTAGACTCTGCCGTAGGGCGGATTGGCGACGACGGCGTCATAAAGCTCATGTGGTGTAGCCTGTTTGAGCGAGTTCCCTTGTGCGATCGAGATGGACCATGGCGCGCTCCGCGGACCAAGCTCAGCCGTGAGCGCGTCGCTCATCAAGGTTTGCGACAGGCGCGCGAGCCGGGGCTCGATTTCAGCACCCGAGAGCGTCTTCTCGATGATCGCAAGGGTTTGGGATGGAGACGCGCCTTTGGCGCGCGCAGCTTTAGCAATACGAGCGGCGAGAGGGACGAGAAAGGCGGCTCCGCCCGACGCAGGATCGTGAATACGGTGGATACCCGGGCGCAGTCCGGCTGCCTGCATAATGTCGATGACGTACTCGGCGAGGTATGGAGGCGTGAAGTAAGTGGCGAGACGCCGACGGCGCTGTTTTGGCATCGAGAGGGCGTAGAGGCTGGACACCCAATAGTGCTTCTCTTCGGAGGGTAATCCAGCAAAAAAAGTGCGAACGACGGGATCAGTCATGCGGCCCGCGATGATGGCCTCGCATGCCTGAAGGGGCGTCATTGGCGAACCCCCGACCGCAGCAACCACCGTCCTCAGCTCCCGCAGCCGTCTGCAAAGCTGATGATTGACGTCGTCGGTTTCTTTCGCGGCCCCCGCGCGCATAAAATCCCCTCAGTATTCTGTCGTTTCAAATGCCTTCACTAGACATCTTTAGTCATCGAGTCCCTATCGTGCCGCTGATAATGTATGGATCTCTACTAACTGCCCCGCGCCCGGAGAGCGATGCGGTTGTCGCAGCAAAGAGCCCTCCGATATCATTGCGCCGGTTGAGAAATCCAATCAATCGGAACAAGCTTGATCCCGTCTCGCCAATGTTCGACAAGGTGGATGTTATCGATGCCGCCCCAGACCTCCTCTGCGGCATGGTCTAGCACGATGGTCTGTAGTCGTGATTTTGCGATCGAGACCTCATTGGCAAGCACGGCGAATACTTTGCGTACCGCCTCGACATCCTTGTCCAGAAGCTTCTCTTGCATGGGCTGTGCCGCTGCATCTTTGTCGTCGCCTGTACGTCCTTCCTCGGCGAGTTTGCGCGGGAAATAGACCTGACTTGGCTGGTCGTACACAAGAAGGTGGGGCACCGGGTGATTGGGTGATTTCATGAAGAACCGCTGAAGCGCAGCCGTGACAGCGATATGGTATGCGAGCCAGTTCGCGCCGCTGCCGATCTCCCAGAGCCAGTCCTTCCGCTTCGTTCCGACGATGCGTATGGAAAGGTCGTTGATTGATAGTTCGATTGGCGAACTCACGAACTCGCAATCGAGATTGGGAATGATTTCCGAGGCGATCGTCTGTACGATCTGAAGAGCATTCTTCGTCCGGCGTTCGATGCCGCTTTCCGAAACGCGCTGCCGCAGCTCATTGACCTGGTCACGCAGGCTTTCGATCGCCGCGGCCAGCTCGCTATCGGCGCCAACCGTCTCGTAGGTCAGAAGGGCATTCTCCAATTGGCCGAGGAACCGCTCGATGCTGGCGACCGAATAGGCCGGTGCCTCGGTCGGGCGCAATGCTCGCTGGGCCTGAAGGCGGGTCCGCACGCCCTGCAAGTCTTCGAGCTTGGCGGCAAGGTGGCCGGATACGCGGCTGATCTCTCTGTCGACGACTTCAGTTGACGCCGGCCGTCTGGCGGCGTCGGCTTCAATGCGTGCCAGCGCCTCGCAGAGGATATCCAGTTCCTTGGACGGACTGAGGCGTGGATCGAGCAGCAGGTCTTCGCTCTCGCCGGCCGTCAAGCCTTTCAGCCACGTAGAGAGTGACAGTCGGTCCTTCTGGGTGCGAAGGGCACCACCATGGGCGGCAGACGTATCGTGCAACGTCTTCAATTCGTTGTAGCGCTGGCGAAGCTCGAAGACCTCGCTAGCCAACGACCGCTCGTCGTCAATCAGTTTCAGAGTTTGCTGCAAGGACTGGTCGATGGCTGCGGCGTTTGGTCTGGCGTCATCGGATGAGCGCTGCGTCAACTGGCGCAGCAGGTCGACTAGCGAAGGCCAGTCCTCGGGATCAGGCTGACCGATTGCAAGCAGCCCGAGCTCGCGCGCACGATCAAGCCAGGATCGCGCCTCGCCCTGCCAACGGGCAGACACTGTCTGGATGTTGCGAAGCTCACGCTCCTTGCGGGCAAGCTCTTTGGAAAGCCGATCGAGACGCGCACGGTCGAGCAGTGTCTGCGCATCGACGGCGCCAAGTACATAGGGGAAGACGGCCTTCAACTTTTCACGGTGCTCGGTCGTATCGGCCTTGAAGAAGAAGACGTCTGGATTAGCAACGACGTTCTGGGGTTGGAATACGAAGGCCATGAAGTCTCGGATACTCGGACGGTGCGCGCCGATCGCTTGGCTGTCGGGTTCCAACTCGAGGTTCGACGTGCCCGAAATGCGATTGAGGAGCGAACGGAGCTGGCCGGCGGTGAAGTTGTGCGCCGATATCCGCTCAGGAATGACAACCCGCCTGTCATCATCGATCCTGAGGGCGTCTCCTTCCAGAACGAACATGTGGTCGGTCGACTGCTGATCGCCCGGTTCACGTCGCGCGAGCAGCTTCTTGCCCTCGGCGGTGCCGACGACGAGGCCGAACCAGGCACAGGTATCCCTGATGGTGCCAGTCGGGATCGCGCAGTGATCGGCGCCAAGGCAGTAATCGATAATGGGAACGATGGCCGACTTGCCGGTCTTGGAGTCGCCGCTGATCACGTTCACCTTGCCGGCCTTGAACACGACGCGACGCGGCGGGTGCGTGCCTTTGGACCAAAGTATGAGTTCGAGAACATCGAGCTTCATCAGAATTGCACTCGCAATGCAGCCGCAATATTGGAGATCGGATGAGGCGCCATCCAGATGCCGAGCCGTTCTGCCGCGCGGAACATCTTGCGCAGGCGCTCGGGTTGGTGACGCGTCGGCAACGGCGACAACCGCGTGGGCGTTGCGGCGGCGGTCACGGCCTCGATTGCCAGCAGTCCGCGATGTGAACCGAGCTGTATGGATCTCAACGAGAGAGGACGCAGCGCAATCATGCGATGATGGATCGCCAGCAAGTCCTGGCGATTGCCGTCGAATTTTTCGACGAACTTCGAAAGAGGAGATGACTTCGATGTGGACTCGGCGGCAAGCCGGGTTGCGTGGTGAAACAGGATGGGGAGCACGAGAAAGCAGAGCGGGAGCGGGCAGCTGCGGTTCGCCTTGTCGGCATAGGCGTGAACGCACTGCCAGATCAGAACGCTGCCGAGAGCCGTGTTCTGGACCAGCTGGGCTTCGTTCAATGCGAGCGGATCAGGACCGCGTTCAGCCGCGAGTACTACCGTGTCAGGCATCGCCCCCGCCTTCCTCCTTCAGGAGATCCTTGTAGCGCGGATGCCAACCGATGACCTGCAGATCAGCCAGCGAATGAGTGGACCCCGGCGGAAAGTAGGGCGGAACATCATTGCCTTGCAGCCGATCGGCGGTGATCTTCATGGTTTCGGCCATGAGAAGCTTGCCAGCGTCGATCTCCTCCAGGCTCTTAGCCTGCACCGACAGCGACTGCTTCGTGCTCATCCAGCGCCGCTGCAGGCGGTCATCGAATTCGGCAAGCGACGCTTCATCGACGATACCTCGATCACTCCAGTCGGTACGGGCGGCGGAGGCGCGCAGGTAATCGGAAGCGGCGCGTAGCTTCTCGTCGCTGTCACACTCGATCAGCTCCATCTGACGTATGTAGGTTTTGCGATGGATCTCCGCGTCGAGCGCAGCAGGATCAGGGGAGAAGGCAACGCTGTCGAGGACGTGATCGCGATCGTGGCGCTTGACGATAGCTAGCAGTCGTTTGCGAAATTCCACTCGTGCGATTATTGCCGGCTGCTTTGCGCGCAGGAGATCGGTGACTGTCGTCGACACCCATCCGATCGCCACCCTGCAGATGTCATCCACGACGGCCGGTGAGATCGTCAGGCTGAGATGATTGCGGATTGGCGTCAGCGGATCGTATTCGGTAACGAGCGAGAAGTTCGTGACGATCGCGGCTCGAAGCGCTGGATCCGCGTCGAGCAGTACCTGAATATGCTCAGCGCACGCGGGCGCGGCCTTCCGTGCGGCAAGATCTGCGCGCAAGGCGTCTACGACAGCATCAGCCTGTGCGCGTGTCTGCGCGTGATGAAGGGCCAGAACGCGATCGCCCGTCCGGACCGGCGTCACGTACAGCACGTAGCGCGTCCTGGCCGGATCGAGTCCCAGCTTGGTGGTGGTAGCGATCCAATTCGCGAAGGTTTTCCAGAGATCGGTCGCCCAGTCGGAGACCGGATTGTGGGTCAGGGCGCTCTTCACCTGCTCAAGGATCAGGCACCCATCGGGAAGGTGAGTTGCAACATCTTCAAGCTGTTCGGTGGAAACGTGATCGCTGTCCTGCGCCAGCACGAGGCGCGCGCACATCCTGACAGGCTGGATCGCGTAACCGAGATACTGCCCCGGCGCCACGCCCACACCCGTGTCCGCCGCTTCAAGCATCGCCTCCGTGTTGGACATGCAGTCTGAGTGGCATGATTCGCTGCAGGTGTCTGGCCTCTCGTCAAGCGCAATGTGGACAATGCGCGGTAGGCTGACATCAGGGAATCTTGGCTGAGGATTGACAGGCGCCCGAAGGCAACTCGCGGATGGCGAGTCAGATCGATGAAGTTTGGCAATGCTGGCAACAGGTTGTGGAGAGGGAAGAGATCTCGCGACAGAACACAATCTCAACCCGTCAACGCTGCTTCAGTAGTTCCTGCCTTTGCATGGGGGTTTGGGCGCCTTCGCGGCCTGCGGCCGCTATCGGGCCCTACCTCGCGGCCTGCGGCCGCTCGCCCGAGCCCCGCACGGCGGGTCTCGGCCCTGTCGGGTAACGGTCAGCCGGGCGCGGACAATGATGTCGCGATGTTCGCGATGCGTAACAATCCATGACGTTGAGCAATACGGCCCGCCGTGAACGCGACGCTCCCGTTGGGCGGTCAGTGGCCGGCTGCCGCGGAGAGAGTGAGAGGGAGGTTGCGGCTGTCGTGACGGGCTGAAGGAGTGAGAGAAAGGCTCTCGCCGGCCCGTCGCGGAGAACCGCGATGTCCAGATCGACCACGCGTAAGCGTTCCGGCGGCGACCGGACCAACTTCTACGACGACATCACCAACAAGATCATCGGCGAACTCGAGAAGGTCCGTTTTCCCTGGGTGCAGCCCTGGGGCACGCCGTCGGCCAAGGCGCAGCTTGCCATGCCGAAGAACGCTTCAACGAGCCGAAACTACTCCGGCATCAACGTCCTCATTCTCTGGGGGGAGGTGATCGAAAAGGCATACAGCGGCCAGAGCTGGCTCACATACCGACAGGCCTTGGCGCTTGGCGGCCATGTGCGTGAAGGCGAACGCGGCACCACTGTCGTCTATGCCGATCGCTTCATCCCCGATGATGCAAAGCGGCGTGCCGCCCAGAGCGGCAGCGAAGCGCGTGCCATTCCGTTTCTGAAGCGCTTCACGGTTTTCAATACCGATCAGATCGATAATCTCCCGGAAGAGATCGCGACGATCGCACCACCACCGCCGCCAGGCACCGTCGAACCGCGCGTCGAGGCGCTGATCAAGGCGACCGGCATCGACTTCCGCATTGGGGGAAACCGAGCCTACTACATGCCGTCCCAGGACTACGTGCAGGTGCCGCCGCCGCCGGCGTTCTTCGAGCCTATCAACTGGCATCGCACCGCCCTCCACGAGCTCGGCCATGCCTCGGGTCACAGCTCGCGGCTCAACCGCGACCTGTCCGGTTCATTCGGATCGCGCAAGTATGCTTTCGAGGAGCTGGTCGCCGAAATGAACGCCGCGTTCTGCTGTGCGTCGCTCGGGATCACACCGACCGTCCGGCACGCCGACTACCTTGCGTCCTGGCTCGAGGTACTTCGCGATGACAACCGAGCGATCGTCCGAGCAGCATCGCTGGCGAGCAAGGCTGCTGACTATCTGCTCGGCTTCCTGCCCGAACCCGATGTCGTGACTTCGACTGCGGGGAGGGTCGCGGCATGATCCTCCTCACACCAGAATTGGGCGGTCGCCTGCTGGCCAACGGTCGTCTGCGCGATGTCGATCACGTGCCCGTCGTCAAATTCTTCAATCCGGTCGGGGCCGCCACATGGCTCGCCACCGAGCTCGATGAGGATGGCGACACTCTGTTCGGATTGGCCGATCTCGGCTTCGGCAGTCCGGAATTAGGGAGTTTTAGCCTCCTCGACATGGCGTCGGTCCGCTTACCATTCGGACTGGGGATCGAACGCGATCTCTACTTCGAGGGCGCCTTTCCGCTTTCGGTCTATGCCGAGGCCGCACGCAAGTCCGGCCGCATCGTGCTCGACGAACGTCGTCTGCGGGAGGCGGCGGCAGCCTTGCGCGCGCGCGGGTGAGGCGCGGCCAGAGGGAGAGAGGGGGTGTGAGTTTCACGGCGGGCCAGGGGTCGAGAGGGAGTCTCTCGGCCGCTCGCCGTGGAGAACCAATATGACTAAGACCACTCAGAAGATCGCGCTCAGCACGTCGCGTGACATCCCATTCAATAAGCTCGTGCTGAGCCAATCCAATGTCCGCCGTGTAAAAGCCGGCATCGCCATCGAGGAGCTCGCCGAGGACATCGCACGGCGCACGCTCCTGCAAAGCCTGACCGTGCGCCCCGTGCTCGATAGCGACGGCAACGAGACCGGGATGTATGAGATCCCCGCCGGCGGTCGCCGCTATCGCGCTCTGCAACTGCTCGTCAAGCAGAAGCGCCTTCCCAAGACGGCGCCCATTCCCTGCATCGTCCGCGCGGCCAATACAGACATCTCCGCCGAGGAGGACTCGCTCGCCGAGAACGTCCAGCGCGCGCCCCTCCATCCGCTTGATCAGTTCCGCGCGTTCATGGCCCTACGCGAAAAGGGGCAACCCGAGGACGAGATCGCAGCCGCCTTCTTCGTCTCGGTCAACGTCGTGCGCCAGAGGCTGCGGCTTGCCGCGGTCTCGCCGAAGCTCCTCGACGTCTATGCCGATGACGGCATGACGCTCGACCAGATGATGGGCTTCACCGTCAATCCCGACCATGAGCGCCAGGAGCAGGCATGGGAAGCCCTGCAGCATTCCTACAACAAGGAACCCTCCCACATTCGCCGTCTACTGACCGAGGGCGCCGTGCGCGTCTCCGACAAGCGTGCCCAGTTCGTCGGCACCGAAACCTACGAAGAGGCCGGCGGCACGGTCCTGCGAGATCTCTTCGAGCCCGATGACGGCGGCTGGCTGCAGGAACCACCCCTGCTCGAGAAGCTCGTCGCAGAGAAACTCGAGCGCGAGGCCGACGCCGTTCGTGCCGAGGGTTGGAAGTGGATCGAGATCGTGACGGAGCTCCCCTATGGCTACGGCCATGGTCTACGCCAGCTCAGCGGTCGCGAGATGCCCTTGACCGACGAGGAGGCCGCAACCCGCGACGCGCTCCAAGCCGAGTTTGACGATCTCGAAGCGGAATACGCCGAAGCACCGGAGATGCCGGAGGAGATCGACCGGCGTCTCAGCAAGATCGAGACGGCACTGGAGGCCTTGGACAATCGCCCGGTCGTGTACGAACCGGACGACATCGCGCGGGCCGGTGCATTCGTCAGCATCGACAGCACCGGCGCGCTGCGTGTCGAGCGCGGCTATGTGCGGCCCGGGGATGAGCCGCCGGTCGAGGACGAAGAAGAAACCGACGGCGACGAGTCCGATCGCCGGCGGATGGCATCATCCGGGGAGGACACCGATACGGACGACGAGGACGGCGCCGAGGAACCCGAAGAGGAAGACGGCAGTCGGCCCTTGTCGGATCGTCTCATGACCGAGCTGACGGCGCACCGCACGCTGGCCTTGCGGGAGGCGGTTGCGAATGACGCCGACATTGCGCTGCGCGCCGCCTTGCACGCGCTTTGCCTGAAACTCTTCTATCACTACGGCTTCGACTCGTGCCTCGAGATCGAGGCGAAGAGCGTCCTGTTCGGGCACACGTCCGGGCTCGCCGATACGCCGGCGGCCAAGGCCATCGACGCGCGGCACAAGGCCTGGGACGCACAGATGCCGGAGGACACCGGCGATCTGTGGGACATGCTGGCTGAGCTCGACGGCGACAGCCGCCAGGCCCTATTCGCACATTGCGTCGGGCTCACGATCAATGCCGTGTACCAGCCCTATGACCGGCGGCCGAAAGCACTTCGTCACGCCGGCCGTCTCGCGTCCGCGGTGACGCTCGACATGGCGGCGGCCGGCTGGAAGCCGACCGTCGATACGTTCCTCGGCCGCGTCACCAAGGCGCGCATTCTCGATTCCGTGCGCGAGGCCAAGGGTGACAAGCCGGCCGAGCGCATTGCGCATCTAAAGAAGGCCGAGATGGCCAAGGAGGCCGAGCGGCTGCTCGACGGCACGGGCTGGCTGCCCGAGCCATTGCGCACGGTCGGCATGGACAGCGCCGCGACGACGGATGCCGATCAGACGTCGCACGTGATGGCGGCCGAATAGCTCACGCGCAGCGGGCGGCGTCGGCCGTCCGCTGACGTTCCATCTTTCTCGCCCGGCTTCGTGCCGGGCATTTCTGTTTCAGGAGAACATCATGGCCGACTACTACTCGCCCACCGTTGTGCAACAGCCGATCCCGGTCACTGACCTCACACCCCTCGAACACCTCGTCCTCAGCCTTGTGTTTGACGCCGAGTTTGACGGCGATGCGATCTGGTTTCACTCCGATATCGGTCCGAGCGATAGCATCGGGATGTCAATCGACGACCTGCAGGCCGCCTTCCAGGCGTTGCAGGGGATCCGCAGTGCCATCGCCGTCCTTGTCGGCGAGTGTCTCGCCGCGGCGCCTCCCGACGATACGGATATCGATATCGATCTTTCGGTCGTGTCCTGGGCACTCATGCTGCAGGACATCGTGCGCCGCTCTCCGACGCTCGACTACCTCACGGTGGTCACCGCCTTCACCTGCTCGAAAATGCGCGTCGACGGATTTGGCGGCATGGCCCTCCTCATCACCGCCGACACCATCCGGTGCAAGTCGACCCACGACATTCTTGAGGAATTCCTCGCGGCGCGAGACGTCAATCGGAGCGCATGACCATGTACTATGGAACCTACCTGCGCCTCGACATCACGGTGCACGCGAGTTGGCGGACCGTCATCCGCGCAGCAGCGAAGAAACTGGCGCCGGAAGCGCGCCGCGATCCGACAAAGCGCGCGGTCCGGCATCGCTTCTACCGGCAGATGCTCGACTACCATCGCGAGGCGCAGAAGATCGTCTCGTATTGGCGCTTGTGACACCTATATCGAGGTGATCATGAGCTCATCCGCCACGGAGCTTGCACATCGCCTTGCGCGCGACGCCGAGGCGGTGTGCCGCAAATACCTATTCAACGGCCGCCGTGTCGGCCGCTATTGGATTGTTGGGGACGTCCACAACACCCGCGGTCGCTCCATGTACGTCCGTCTGTTCGGCCCGGAGAGCGGCCCTGGTGCCGCCGGAAAGTGGACGGACGCGGCAACCGGCGAGCACGGCGATCTGCTCGACGTGATCCGCGAGAGTTTAGGGCTCATCGACTTCCGCGATGTAGCCGACGAAGCACGCCACTTCCTCAGTCTGCCGCGTCCAGAGCCCGATCCGCAGCACAAGACCCGCACAGCACCGGCGCCGACCGGCTCACCCGAGGCGGCGCGGCGTCTGTTCGCCGCGTCGAATCCCATCTACCGCACATTGGTGGAGACCTACCTGCGCCATCGGTGCATCGATGATCTGCATGATCTCGGAGCCCTGCGCTTTCATCCCCGGTGCTACTATCGTCCGGAGGATGACGGGCCAACACAGACATGGCCGGCCATGATCGCCAGTGTCACGGACCTCCGCGGTGTCATCACCGGTGCCCATCGGACCTGGCTCGATCGGGATGGCACCTGGAAGGCACCGATCGAGACACAGCGCAAAGCCATGGGCTCGCTCCTGGGCAATGCTGTGCGGTTCGGTTCCTCAGGTGAGGTGATGGCGGCCGGGGAAGGCATCGAGACGATGCTGTCCTTGCGCATGGTGTTTCCGGGCATGCCGATGCTGGCAGCCCTTTCTGCCGGGCATCTGTCCGCCGTCCTCTTTCCGGACACGCTCCGGCGTCTCTATATCGCCCGCGACATTGATCCGGCCGGCGATGGTGCCGTAGCGGCTCTGACCACGCGCGCCGCGGCTGCCGGGATCGAAGCGATCGAGCTATTGCCGCGGCTCGGCGACTTCAACGAGGATCTCGTTGGCTTCGGCCTGAACGATCTGCGTGCGATCGTACGACCGCAAGTCACGCCGCAGGATATTGAACGCTTCCGTCTCGCAGCGCCGGCCGGCCGGTTGTGATCCATGACGTCCGTGGCCGGGCTGCAAGGACCGACCTCCGTGCAGTCGGAGCCGCACCCGGCCTTCCTAAGTGGCGAGCGGGCCAGAACCGGCTGTGCCCCGCAACGGCGGCGCGCGGCTTGCAGCCGCGCTTGCCGTCCTCCGCTGCGCTCCGGCCCTGCAGGCTGCGCCTTTGGGTGCAGGCCCCATCCGGCCCCGGCTGATCCGTCGCCGGAAGGCCGCGATGGGCGCGGCCTCGCTGAGGAGACGTGTTCCATGAACTTCGACCACACCCCTGACGCCACGCCATCACCGACCGCACATCTGCTCGAAGAGCTCGCACTCTATGCTCATCGCCCCTTCGACGATGAGGCCGACCCGCGTCCACTGCCCGAGCCGGCAAAGCTGCAAGGCGCTCTCGCCGACATCTTCGATGCACTGGTCGCGACCTTGTCGGATACACGGCTAGAACCCGATCTCGAGGCGATGCTGTGGTCAATCGTCAGCGTCTTCCATCGCCGGATCGACCGCATCGAGCAGGAGCTGGACAAGAACGAGATCGCGCAGCGGACAACTCAGCGCGAGCAGGACGGATCAGAAGTCCGCTCCGTCGAGCTCGAGCGCCTCATCGGAGAGGGCATGACGCTGATCGAGCGTCGCAACAGCATGGAGTTCATGCGCGATGGCGCTGCCGAGCTATTCAGCATCCATACCGGATCAATATGGCGTCCCCGCTCGGGATCGATGGTCAACCGGACGACGATGACCGCCGCGATGATCGACAGCCGCGAGTTCATCAATGCACGACGCCGTGCCGATGCCGAGACGCTGCTCCCGAAGGGCACCAGAATAGCCTTCGCCGGTGGCGTCGATTGCAACGATCATCATGGCATCTGGGCAGTCCTCGACAAGGTCCACGCCAAGCATCCTGACATGGTGCTCCTGCACGGCGGTGCGCCGCGCGGCGCCGAGAAGATCGCCGCGTGCTGGGCGGATAATCGCAAAGTGACGCAGATCGTCTTCAAGCCCGATTGGGCCGGCCATGCGAAGGCTGCGCCCTTCAAGCGCAATGATGTGCTTCTCGATGCCATGCCGATTGGAGTCGTCGTGTTCCCAGGCTCCGGCGTGACCAACAATCTCGCCGATAAGGCGAAGGTGCGCGGCATCCCGCTGTGCGACTGCCGCAAGCGCGGCGGCGCTTAGACACCGCTTCACTCAACATCATCGATGAATTTCATCGGAGCAATTCCAGCTCCGCTGGACGCGCGTTGCTCGCGTCGCTGAGACCAAGCATCAGCGCAGATCAGCATATCGCACTGTCATTTCCCTGCGCGTTGGAATCTGCAGCGTCACATGCCATTTGCGATCAACAACGGCATTCATGATTTCCATTCGCGCGCACAAACGGCGCTGCCGACATTCCGCCGCAAAGCTTACACGACCTTTCACGCTTCCGCACAATCGTGCGCAATTTACTGGATTGAATGAGCGCACGCTCTCTTGCGACCCTTTCGTTGCGACGATCATTCCGTCCGAAAGGCTCGCCGATCATGCTTCCGCTTCGCTCCGCGATCATCCAGGGTCTCATCGCTATCGCGCTCATCACGGCATCGCTCGTCGTTGCCACGCAGTGGGCTGCCGCGATGCTCGGATCACAACCCGCACTCGGCGCAGCATGGTGCGAGCTCTTCGGCTTCAAACTCTACCCGCCGTGGAAACTCTTCGTCTGGTGGCTGGCCTTCGACAGCCAGGCGCCGGACGTCTTTGCACGCGCCGGTGCCGTTGCCGCCCTCGGGGGGATTGCCGGCGGCGCCGTCGCTGTCGGGGGAGCCGCCCGGCGGGCCAGCCGTAAGAACACGATAACAACCTACGGCTCGGCCCGCTGGGCGGACAACGCGGATGTACGCGATGCGAGGCTTCTGAATGAGAAAGGCATCGTGCTCGGCCTGTGGAATGGCCAGTACCTGCGCCATGACGGCCCCGAGCACGTGATTGCCGTCGCGCCGACCCGTTCCGGCAAAGGCGTCGGCCTCGTCGTGCCAACGCTTCTCACCTGGCCCCATTCGGCCGTCATCCACGACATCAAGGGCGAGAACTGGACGCTGACTGCCGGCTGGCGCTCGCGCTTCTCCCATTGCCTGCTGTTCGATCCGACCAACCCTTTGTCGGCACGCTTCAATCCGCTTCTCGAAGTGCGGAAGGGACCGATGGAGGTCCGCGATGTGCAGAACATCGCCGACATCCTCGTCGATCCGGAAGGCGCGCGCGAACAGCGCGATCATTGGGAGAAGACCGCCCACGCGCTGCTGGTCGGCACCATCCTGCACGTTCTCTACGTCGAGCAAGAGAAGACGCTCGCCCGAGTCGCGACCTTCCTCTCTGATCCCACGCGTTCGATCCATCGCACGCTGTCGATCATGCTGACCACCAATCACCTGGGCACGGATACGACTCCAATCGTGCATCCCGTCGTCGCGTCGATTGCACGCGAGCTCATGAACAAAGCCGACAATGAACGCTCCGGCGTAGTCTCGACCGCCATGAGTCTGCTTGGCCTCTATCGCGATCCGATCATCGCCGCGACGACGGCGGCATCCGACTGGTCGATTGCCGATCTCATGCAGGCTGAGCGGCCGGTGTCGCTCTATCTCGTTGTGCCGCCGTCCGACATTTCCCGCACGCGGCCGCTCGTGCGTCTGATCCTGAACCAGATCGGGCGCCGGCTAACCGAGACGTTGCCAAAGAACAATGTGACCAATCGTCGGCTGCTGCTCATGCTCGACGAGTTTCCCGCGCTCGGCCGGCTCGATTTCTTTGAAGCTGGGCTTGCATTCCTTGCCGGCTACGGCGTCCGCGCTTTCCTCGTCGCCCAGTCCCTGCACCAGATCGACAAGGCCTACGGTCCCAATCACGCCATCCTCGACAACTGCCACGTGCGCATTGCCTTCGCGCCGAATGACGAGCGCACAGCACGGCGACTCTCCGATGCACTAGGCACCGCCACCGAGCTCCGGGCGCAAAAGAACCTATCCGGCCGGCGTCTCGCCGCGTGGCTATCGCACGTCACCGTCTCGGAGCAGGAGACGGCGCGACCGCTGCTGACACCGGGTGAGATCCTGCAATTCCCGGCCAACGACGCCCTTGTGCTCGTTTCCGGTGTGGCACCAATCCGTGCCCGGAAGCTCCAATACTACGCTGACCTCAACTTTCTCGCGCGACGGCTGCCTGCGCCCACGCTCGCCTCGGGCGGTTATGCGGACGCGCCCCCAATCCGTTCCCACGACTGGCCGAGCCAAGCACGCACCACGCATCCGAAGCTCGACAAGTCCTTGTCGGAAACGGCAACGGCTGAGGATGATCCGCCCCGCACCCGTCAGATCGCGCGCGCCAAGACCAAGCCCGCTCGGGTGAGCGACCTGCCCCTGTTCGCCGATCTTGGGACAGAGGCGAAAACCGCGCCGCAAATCCATGTCGGCCCGTCACTCGCCGACGATGACGACACGATCTTGCCGTTTCCGGGAGGCGCGCGGGTCTGATGGCCAAGAAGCGTTACGCGCTCTACATCTCGCGCGCCCTCGCCAGCAAGTTCGATCTCGTTGCCGAGCAGCGGCACGGCTCGAAGTCGGCCATGCTCGAGGAAGCTCTGCGCTTATGTCTCGAGCCAGAGAAGGTGCCCGGCGTCGAGGAGATTCTCGTCCGGCGCCTCGACGAGCTGCACAAGGTCGTTGGTATCGTCAATCGCGACGTCGCCATCGTCACCGAGACCCTGGCACTGTTTGTCCGCTACTTCCTGATGATCACGCCGCCGTTGCCGCAAAGCGAGCAGGAGCCCGCCCGCCTGCTCGGACGCGAGCGCTTCCAGGTGTTCGTCGCCCAGGTTGGCCGCCGCCTCGCCACCGATCACCGCCTCGTAACCGAAGTGCTGGAGACCATTTCCAGCAACAATCCCGATCTCTTCGCCACAGCGGCGGATGACGCGCCGTTGCGCGGGCGAGCAGCCGGAAACGGGAATGGTGCCCATCGCGAGGTGCCTGCCGCGATGGAGCCTACCGACTCCAAAGAGGATACAGGCCATGGCTGATCTTCTATCCCTTCACGCCAGCCTGGAGGCGCAAGGCCGTCGCCGCCAGATGCTGCGCACCGCCTTTGGTCCGGCGATTGCCGCCGCCTTGACCGACCCGACGGTGATCGAGGTAATGGTGAACCCGGACGGACGACTGTGGATCGATCGCGCCAGCATCGGTCGCCAGGACAGCGGCGAAAGGATCGGCAGCGCGGAGGTCGAGCGCATCATCCGACTCGTCGCCGCCCATGTACATCGTGAGGTCCATGCCGGCGCGCCGATCGTCTCGGCCGAGCTGCCCGAAACCGGCGAGCGCTTCGAGGGTATCATGCCACCCGTCGCCATGGCACCGTGCTTTTCCGTGCGCAAACCGGCCGACGTTCTCTACCGCCTCAAAGACTATGTGGCGTCGCGCATCATGTCGCCCTTGCAGGCCGACGCCTTGGCGATGGCCGTACGCGAGCGCCGCAACATCCTCGTTGTCGGCGGCACATCCTCCGGCAAGACCACATTGGTCAACGCGCTGCTGGCCGAGGTCGCCGATTGCGACGAGCGCGTCCTGATCCTGGAAGACACGCGTGAGCTTAAATGTGCAGCGACGGATTGCGTGGCACTCCGGACGAAACCGGGGGTTGCGTCGCTCGCTGATCTGGTCCGCTCGACACTGCGCTTGCGCCCTGATCGTATCATCGTCGGCGAGGTGCGCGGGCCGGAAGCGCTCGACATGCTCAAGGCCTGGAACACCGGACACCCCGGTGGCATCACCACCGTGCACGCCAACTCGGCCGAGGCCGGCCTCTATCGTCTCGAGCAGCTCGTTCAAGAGGCCGTCGTCACAGTCCCACGCGATCTCATCCTCGAGGCCATCGACGTCATCGCCTTCCTCGCGGGCCGCGGCGGCAACCGCCGGCTTGACACGCTCGTCGAGCTCACCGGTCTCGATGACAGCGGCGACTACCAGCTCAAGCCGCTCGGCACCCCCATCCTTCGACCTGTCGGACCGACCGGAGCATGAAGATGAGCGCGCGTATATATAGTGAGTGCTGCGCAGCAGAGCTGCTGCCCTGCAACCCGCCCGGCGGAACACCCGCCGAACCGCCCATCTTTATTGAGTCAGAAGAAGAAGGGGGTTCGGGGTCTCCCCGAACGGGTGCGGGCGGTAGCCCGCTCGCGCAGCGACTTACCGCGTTCATCATCGCGATCCTGATCAGCACACCCGCCATGGCTGCTGGCTCGGGCATGCCCTGGGAAGCGCCACTGCAGCGCATCCTCGAGTCGATCGAGGGGCCGGTCGCCAAGGTGATTGCGGTCGTCATCATCATCGTCACTGGCCTGAGCCTCGCCTTTGGCGACATGGGCGGCGGTCTGCGCCGGCTACTGCAGATCGTGTTCGGTCTCTCCATCGCCTTCGCCGCCACGTCGTTCTTCCTGACGTTCTTCTCATTCGCCGGCGGCGCCCTCATCGACTGAATTTCACGGAGCTATGCGCACCATGCTCGGACAACCGACCTCGCTTCCCGGATTTGAAGTTGCGCTGCATCGCTCGCTGACGGAGCCGATCCTGCTCGCCGGCGCGCCGCGCAACTTCGCCATTCTCAACGGCACGCTCGCCGCTGCGATCGGCCTCGGCCTGCGGCTGTGGATTGCCGGCCTCATCATCTGGCTCGTCGGCCACGCCTTCGCGGTGTGGGTCACGCGCAAGGATCCCGAATTTCTCACCGTTCTGTCCCGCCACGCCCGTCACAAAGGAGTGCTCGCATGCTGAACCTTGCGGAATACCGTAAGACGACAACCGGCCTTGCCGACTATCTGCCCTGGGCCTGTCTCGTCGCGCCCGGCATCGTGCTCAACAAAGACGGCTCGTTCCAGCGGACGATCCGCTATCGCGGGCCTGATCTCGACAGCGCAACGGATGGCGAGCTCGTCGCGGTCTCGGCGCGGCTCAACAACGTGCTGCGTCGCTTCGGTGAGGGCTGGGCCTTGTTCTTCGAGGCCGAGCGTGTGCCGGCCAACCAGTATCCGGGCCATCGCTTTGCCGATGCTGCCTCGTGGCTCGTCGATCAGGAGCGGTACGCGTCCTTCTCGGCCGACGGCGCGCATCATGAGAGCCGATATTATCTGACACTTCTCTATCTGCCGCCGCCCGAGCATCAAGGCCGCGCAGAACGGCTGCTCTATGAGCGCCAGGACGGCTATAGCGACGAGGCCGATGTCTGGGGCCAGCTTGCCTGGTTCGAGACCGAGACGACGCGAGCTCTCGAATTGCTGGCGTCGATCCTCCCCGAAGCGGAAGCGCTCGACGATGCCGAGACGCTTGCCTATCTGCACGGCACGATCTCGGACAAGCGCCATCCGGTCGCCGTGCCGACCGTCCCTACCCACCTCGATGCCATCCTGTGCGACACGCCGTTCCTCGGCGGCGTCGAGCCGAAACTCGGCCGCCAGCATCTGCGCCTGCTGACCGTGACGGGTTTTCCGAACACCACGACCCCGGGCCTGCTCGATGCGCTCAATGATCTTGGCTTTGCCTACCGCTGGACCACGCGCTGGATCGCCCTCGACAAGATCCAGGCCAACCGGCAACTCACCAAATTGAGACGCCAGTGGTTCGCCAAGCGGAAGTCCGTTGCCGCCGTCCTGCGCGAGGTCATGTTCAACCGCGAGACGGCGCTGGTCGACTCCGATGCCGACAACAAAGCCGCCGATGCCGACGAGGCGTTGCAGGAGCTGGGCGCGGATGACGTCGCCTTCGGCTACCTGACGACGACGCTCGTCGTCGGTGATGCCGATCCCAAGCGCGCCGATGAAAAGCTTTTGGCGCTCGAGCGCATCATCAACGGCCGCGGCTTCACGACCATCCGCGAGACCTTGAATGCGGTCGAGGCCTGGCTCGGCTCGCTGCCCGGCAACCCCTACGCCAACGTGCGCCAGCCGATCGTGCATACGCTCAATCTCGCGCACATGATGCCGGTATCCGCCGTGTGGGCCGGCCCGGAGAAGAACCGCCATCTCGATGCGCCGCCGCTGATGATGACCGAGACGCGCGGTGCCACCCCCTTCCGGCTCGACCTTCACAGCGGTGATGTCGGCCATGCCTTCGTCGTCGGCCCTACCGGCTCCGGCAAATCCGTTCTTCTTTCCCTCCTGGCTCTTCAGTTCCGCCGCTTCATCGGCGCCCAGGTCGCGATCTTCGATCGTGGCCGATCGGCCCGCGCGGCGTCGCTCGCCATGGGCGGCGAGAGCATCGAGCTCGGCCTCGAAGGCACGCTGTCGCTGCAGCCGCTCGTCCGCATCGACGAGCCCGGCGAGCTCGCCTTCGCCCTCGAATGGGTGAGCGGCCTCATCACCAACGAAGGCCTGTCGATCACGCCCGAGATCAAGGATGCCTTGTGGACCGCCCTGAAGAGCCTCGCCTCGGCGCCGACGGTCGAGCGCACGCTGACCGGCCTCGCCGTGCTCGTGCAGTCGAGTGCCTTGAGCCAGGCGCTGGCGCCGTACACGCTTGAAGGGCCCTATGGCCGCCTGCTCGACGGCGCGACCGAGAACCTCGCGCTCACCGACGTTCTGCATGTGGAGATGGAACCGCTGATGCAGCACAAGCGGCTGATCCCGCCTGTATTGACCTACCTCTTCCATCGGCTCGAGGCCCGTTTCGGGGGGCGTCCGACGCTGCTCGTGCTCGACGAGGCCTGGACTTTCCTCGACGAGCCCATGTTTGCTGCCCGCATTCGCGAATGGCTCAAGACCTTGCGCAAGAAGAACGTCGCGGTGCTGTTCGCCACGCAATCGCTCGCCGACATCGAGCGCTCGGTGATTGCGCCGGCGCTCATCGAGAGCTGCCCGACGCGCATCTTCCTGCCCAACGATCGCGCCCTCGAGCCGCAGGCGCGCGCCGTCTACGAACGCTTCGGCCTCAACGGCCGCCAGATCGAGATCCTCGGCCTCGCCACCCCCAAGCGCGACTACTATGTGCAGTCGGCGCAAGGCAACCGGCTGTTCGAGCTCGGCCTCGGACCCGTCGCGCTGGCATTCACGGCCGCCTCGTCGCCCGACGACCAGAAGCTTATCGAACGCGTCATCGCCGATGAGCCGGATAACGGATTCGCTGATGCCTTCCTTCGTGCAAAGGGCCTCGATTGGGCAGCTGATCTCCTGACATCCTTCCCCGGCGCGCAACGTCTGCGGGCCACGCCGCCACCGCTGCCGCGCATCGTGCCGACGGCGCCACCTGCGACATCCGACGCACCGCCATCCAATATGCCGGAAGCAGCAGGAGCATCGGCACCAGCGACGACAGCAACAAGCCGCGACGATCTGCTGGAGCGCCTGGCGCCACTCCCCTTAACGGCCAAGCCCAACCGCGCCGCCCGCCGGCGTGCGGCACGCGGCGTCCTCGCTGCCCTCGCGCTGGCGCTCCTTACCTCCACTGCCGTTCCGCCCGGCGCGCACGCGCTGACCGTGTTCGATCCCGCGAACTACCAGCAGAACCTCCTGTCGGCAGCCCGCGCCCTCGAGCAGATCAACAACCAGATGCGTGCCCTGCAGAACCAGGCGCAGCTGATTCTGCGCATGGATCAGAACTTGATGCGGCTCGGAAGCACCCTGTCCCCCGATCTCCAGCGCACCCTGACCGCAATCCAAACGCAGCTCGGCGCCGGGAACGGTATCGCGCTGAAACTCCAACAAACGCAGGGCGCCTACGAACGCCTCTTCCCGGCCCAGATCTCGGCTGCGCTGTCATCTGACGACGTGCTGCGCAATGCCAAGACACGATGGGACGAGGAATATGCCGGCCTTAAACGCGCCGCCCTCCTGCAAGGCCAGATCGTCGACGGCATCGAAACGGACACGCGACTGCTTGGCGATGCCATGACGCGATCACGCAATGCCGTCGGCGCGCTCGAGGCCACCCAGGCCGGCAACGAGCTCACCAGCCTCGCCGTCAAACAGTCCCTCGCCCTGCAAGGACTGCTCGCTGCGCAACATCGCGCAGAAACCGTCAGCCGTGCCCGCGATCTCGCCACCGAGGGCGAAGCTCGCCAGCGCTTCAAGTCCTTCGTCGGCACGGGCTCTGGATATTCGGCAAGTCGATGAGGATCGGAAGGATGAGAATGCGTGCATTTTGCTTCGCAAGTGGGGCTACCGCCCCAAACCCCACGCGAGGGGGCACCCCTCGCACTCCCCGCCTTTTGAAGTATCCAAAAAGGAGGGAGTTTGAGGGACACGTCCCTCAAGCGGGCGCGGGCGGCAGCCCACTCGCGCAGCGACGCCACCGCGGCCGCCGACGACGATAGCCGCAACCTGATCTGCCACCCCTGATCACCAGTAACGGCGAACACGATTTCCGCCGATGGCGGAGCCTTGCCCGGAGTTCGAGAAGCAGATGGACGACTTGGCGATCATTGACCAATTCACGGCGACGTTCAGCCGTTACATCGACAGCGGATTCGGGCTGCTTGCCGGCGACGTCGCCTTCCTGACGAGCATTTTGATTGCGATCGACATCACGCTCGCTGGCCTGTTCTGGGCCTTGATGGGCGAGGACAATGTCGTCGCTCAGCTCATCCGCAAGGTGCTGTACGTCGGCTTCTTCGCGCTGCTGCTGTCGAACTTCCAGAGTCTGTCCGACATCGTCTTCCAGTCGTTCGCCGGGCTGGGGCTCAAGGCGACGGGGACGTCGCTGACATCGGCTGATCTGATGCGGCCAGGGTTTGTCGCGTCGACCGGGTTCACGGCGTCGAAGCCACTGCTCGAGAAAGCGGGCGAGCTGATCGGCATCACGACGTTCTTTTCCAACTTCGTGACGATCGCCGTCTTGATGCTCGCCTGGGTGATCGTGCTGCTCGCCTTCTTCGTGCTGTCGGTTCAGCTCTTCATCACCATCATCGAGTTCAAGCTGACGGTGCTGGCGGGCTTCGTGCTGGTACCGTTTGCTCTGTTCGGTCACACCGCGTTCCTCGCCGAGCGGGTGCTCGGAAATTCGGCATCGGGTCGTCGATCTTCGGCACGGTCATGCGGCCGACCGGCGAGGTGACGCTGACGCAGGCGGCGTCCTGCATTCTCGGCGCGATCGCTGTGTTCGGCCTTGCAATCTTCGTGCCCGGCATTGCCGCCGGCCTCATCACCGGAGCGCCGCAGTTGGGAGCCGGCGCCGCGGTTGCGACCACAGCCGCGCTCGGTGGAACCGCGGTTGCTGGCGGCATTGCGACGGCAGGTGCGGCGCGCATGGCGGGCCGCACGGCCGTTGGTGCGATCAAGTCGGCCGCGTCGCTCTCAGGCCGGGTTGGCGCGGCCTATGAGGCGGGAGGCGCAGCCGGCGTCGCGCGCGCGACCGTCTCGGGGCCGGCCTCGCGCATGGCGTCTTCGGCAACGGCGCCGGTGCGCAATGCCTATCGCCATGGCGCTGCACAGGGATACCGCGATGCAGCCCTGTCAGGAGAGGCTGGCGGCAAAGATCCCGATGGCGATGGTTCGGGCGGCAGTGCACCCGCATCCGGACCGCCGGCGTGGGCGCAGAGCATGGCCCGCCGGCAACGCATGACCCAGGCCGGAATGATGGCTGCCCACTCGCTCCGCGACGGCGACCGTGCCGGAGGCAGCAGCGGCCCAGATCTCAAGAACAAGTCGTAGGGGGAGACAGAGATCATGTCGTTCAAGCGATCGACCTTGCGCTATGGCGAGACGCCGGAGCCCGTCACGCCGTATCAAAAAGCGGCGCAAGCCTGGGACGAGCGCATCGGCAGTGCGCGCGTGCAGGCGCACAACTGGCGCCTCGTCGCGGTCGGCAGTCTTGGACTCTCGCTCCTGCTTGCAGCCATCCTCCTCTGGATCGGGCGAACCGGCGCGGTCGTGCCCTATATCGTCGAGGTGGATTCGCGTGGCGGGACGCGCGTCGTCGGGCCGGCGACCGAGATCTACACGCCGAGCGACGCGCATATCGCCTTTCATCTGTCGCGCTTCGTCGACCATGTGCGCGCGTTGTCGATCGATCCTGTCGTCGTCCGCCAGAACTGGCTCAAGGCCTATGACGTCGTCACCGACAAGGCCGCGGTCACGCTCAACGAGTACGCCCGCGAGATCGATCCCTTCTCGCGCGTCGGCCGGCAGACCGTCGCCGTCGACGTGACGAGCGTCGTGCGCGCCTCGGACACGTCTTTCCAGGTGCGCTGGCTCGAGCGCACGTTCGAGGGCGGGGCGGTGAGGGAAACAAAGCGCCTCACCGGCCTCTTCTCGATCGTCATCACCCCACCCCGAACCGTTGATGCCGTGCGCAAGAACCCGCTCGGCATCTACGTGCACGCTTTCAACTGGTCGCAGGACGTCACTACCGGAGAGTCCAAATGAGCAAGCTTCGTAGCCTTGCGATTGTACTGATGATGTCGGGCGGCCTCGGAGCGTGTGCCAGCAGCATCAAGGTACCGGAGATCCCGATCATCGACAGTCCGGCCCTGGCCGCACGACGCGAGCCGGAACCGAAACCGCCCGTCCGCTATGTCGAGGTGCCAACACCGCTTCCTCTTCCCGGCCAGCTCAAACCCGTCGGCAAGGAGGCCGATAGGAAGAAGGAGGCGCGCTCGCCATCGGAGCGTGTCACGGCCGCGAACACCGCTGCTCGTATGGAGCCGGTGAAGGACGGCTACATCAATGCCATCCAGGTCTATCCCTACACCAAGGGGGCGCTCTACCAGCTCTATGCCGCCGTCAATCAGGTGACCGACGTCGCGCTCGAGGCAGGGGAGAAGCTCGTCTCGGTCTCGGCTGGTGACACGGTGCGATGGGTTGTCGGTGACACGACGAGCGGCGAGGGCAGGGACGCCCAGGTCCACATCCTGGTCAAGCCGATCGGCGCCGACCTCGAGACCAATCTCGTCATCACGACGGATCGGCGCACATACCACCTCGAGATGCGCTCGAGTGAAAAGACCTACATGGCCTCGGTGTCGTGGACCTACCCCGCCTCCGAGCTGGTTTCCTTGCGCAGGCAGCGCGACGAGGCGGCCGCCTCGCTCGCTTCGATCGCCGATGGCGGCGTCAACATCGACCAGCTTCGCTTCCGCTATCGCATCGAGGGCGACGCGCCCTGGAAACCGCGCCAGGTCTTCGACGACGGCGCCAAGGTCTACATCCAGTTCCCGTCTGGGCTCGCCCAGAGTGAGGCGCCGCCGCTGTTCGTCATCGGCCCCGACGGCAAGTCCGCGCTCGTGAACTACCGGGTGCGCGGCACGACCTACATCGTCGACCGGCTGTTCGCTGCCGCCGAGCTGCGTCTCGGCACGGCGCCGCAGCGTGTGGTGCGCATTGTCCGCACGGATGCGGTCTGGCGGGAGACGCGCTCATGACCGAGACCGAACCCAACAAGAAGGCCGAGACGGAGAAGGTCGCACCGGAGACGCTCGAGTTGCGCGCGCGACCGCAACCAGTGACCCGGATCAACCGCAAGGTCGTGTTCGGCGGTGCGGCCGCGGTGCTGCTGCTGGTCTCCTTTCTGGTGCTGGTCGCCCTGCAGCCACCGAAACTCCAGGTCGGCACGCCGCGCGAGCTCATCAACGTCGAGCACAAGGCGATCACGGAGAGCCTCGCCCGGCTGCCGGCGACTTACGACGGCGTGCGCACCGAGCGGCCGCCCGAGCCGGTACGTCCGCCATCGGGTATCCCGCAACTGACCGAGCCCGGCGGAGATCCGATCGACCAGGTCGAGCAGATGGAGCGCGCGCGGCTCGCGCGCATGGCGGGGCAGGCACGGGAATCCCAGGTCTTCTTCCGTCTTCAATTGAAGGCACCGCCGCAGGAGAACGCAATCCGCGCCGAGCCGATCTCGCAATCGCGATCGTCAACAACCGCCGGTGACTCTGCGGCGCTGAACGCGTTGCGCACGGCGGACCAGACTCGCGCGCTTGCCGCAGGTGGCCTCGAGCCGAGCGGCACGGACGCGACGGAAAGCCTGCGCAAGCTGACGTTCCTCCGCTCCGGCCCCGAGAAGGAGATCTACAATCCGCATGGCTTGCAAACGCCGGCCTCGCCCTATCAGCTCATGGCCGGCACGGTCATCGCCGCCAGCCTTGTCACCGGCCTCAACTCTGATCTGCCGGGCTTCGTCATCGCCCAGGTGACCGAGAACATTTTTGATTCCGTCTCCGGCCGATTTCTCTTACTGCCGCAGGGATCCAGGCTGATCGGCAAGTACGACAACGTCGTCGCGTTTGGACAGGCGCGTGCGCTCGTCGTCTGGCAGCGCATCATCATGCCGGACGGCACCTCCGTCGTCATCGACAGCCTGCCGGCCACGGACACTGGCGGATATGCCGGACTCGCCGATCAGGTCGACCTCCACACCTGGCAATTGTTGAAAGGGGTCGCGCTCGCGACCGTGCTCGGCGTCGGCAGCGAGCTTGTGTTCGGCGGCTCTGGCGACAGCGATCTCATTCGCGCGTTGCAGCTCTCGACGCAATCGACGACCAACCGCGCCGGCCAGCGTCTCATCGAGCGGCATCTCAACGTCCAGCCGACGATCACCGTGCGGCCCGGCTGGCCACTGCGCGTCATCGTCCACAAGGACATCATCCTGCGCCCCTACCGCGCCGCCACACCAATCACCGCCAACTGACCAAGGAGAACGCAGAGTATGCCCGTAATCGGAACCTTCTCAGCCGTCAACAACGGCTACACCGGCATCTTCCACACGCTCAGCACGAACGCGCCGATAAGATTCCTCGCCAACGACCGCAAGGAGACGGAGAGCACGCCCGATTTCCGCATCGTCCATGGCAACACTGAGATCGGGGCCGCCTGGCGTAAGACAAAACAGGGCTCCGAGCAGACCTACCTGCGCGTGCGGATCGACGATCCCGCCTGGCCGCAACCCATATGGGCGATCCTCCTCGAGGCAACGGACGACAACGTCGTCCGGCTGGTTTGGCGTCGCGACAAGCCCGAGGGAGCCTGAGCCGATGTCGCAGCCAGACTCACTCGCGACCAGGATTGGGGGACTGGACGCCGCAAAGCAGCGTCCATCCCTCGAGGACTATCCGCTCCGCACGGCGGAAAAGCTCCGCTTTGCCGATACCGACTGCAACGGTCACATCTCCAATGCCGTGTTCGCCGTTTGCTGCCAAAACGCACGCATGGAGGTGCTTCACGACCCGCGCCGCGTTCCGCTGCCGATCGACGCGCAATTCGTCATCGCGCGGCTTGAGATCGACTTCCTCGGCGAAATGCACTGGCCGGGCACGGTCGTGATCGGCACGCGGTGCGAGCGTATTGGTCGGGCGTCTCTCATGATGGCACAGGCCCTGTTCGTCGATGGGCGTTGTGCTGCAAGTGCCAGATCAACGGTCGTGCTGATGGATCGCACGACTCGCCGCGCGACGTCGCTGCCGCCGGAAACGGCCTCTGCACTCCAGGCGTTCTGCGCTCCGCTGAACGGGAATGGTCTGCTGCATCCCTACTCGCAGGAACGGGAGAGCTAGTCGGCATGGAGATCGCGGTAGAACGGTCGCACGATCTATATTTGCATGCCACCCATGGCTTGGTTGCCGATCCAGACGAGCAGATGCCGCGGATCCTGAGCAGGCCAACAGGTCAAGCAAGTGAAGCAGACGATGGGCCGCGCACCTGGTATCTCG
>LNFM01002492.1_pt1 | contig 38517 bp, 35 predicted proteins | sample 596031 | NCBI WGS metagenome assembly LNFM01 (sample SAMN04254537, study PRJNA301005) | activated carbon metagenome | isolation source: dual media filters at the Ann Arbor, Michigan drinking water treatment plant | place: USA: Ann Arbor | reverse complement strand
GGAGCGCAGGGCCAGACGGATCAGGGCGAGCGATTTTGAGCGAAGCGAGTCGAGCTCGACCCCGGCTGGACCGAGCACCGCAGGTTGCCCCTCGCAGCGTCAGCGAAGAGGGGTCGCAGACAGCAGGGTCGCCTTTTCTTTGGTGACTTTCTTTTGGCGAAGCAAAAGAAAGTTACTTGCCGCCGGGCAACCCCCGGCCAGCAGGCGCAGGCAAACTGCAGCACCCGGCGGAAGCCATATTAATAGATAAATATGCCTCTAGCCCATGCCAGTCAAGCGCAAACAGCTATAAATTCAATAGCACCCAGCAGGGCGAGGCTGTCCACAGCCGCGGTTAAACTAAACCGCATGGCCTGGCACGCGACCCTTTCCCTCGACTACTCCCTGCAGGCCGGCAAGACAGTCGCGCACTTCCGCCATGACGGCCCGCTGCGCATCCTGCAAAGCCTGTACCCCGAAGGTGACGCGGTTTGCCACAACGTACTGGTGCATCCGCCGGGCGGCCTGGTCGGCGGCGACACGCTGGACATTGCGGTCACGGCCGCCGCTGGCAGCCACGGCCTGATCACCACGCCGGGGGCGACACGTTTTTACAGGTCGCTGGGCGACACCGCGTTGCAACGCACACGGATCCGGCTGGCGGCCGGCGCACGCGCCGAATGGCTGCCGATGGAGGCGCTGTGTTACAGCGGCTGCCTGGCGGAAAACCACCTGACGCTGGATCTGGAACCGGGTGCGGAACTCATGGGCTGGGACGTCACTGCGCTGGGCTTGCCGAGCGCCGGCCAGCCCTTTGTCGAAGGCAGTTTTTGCCAGCACATCGAACTTCCGGGCGTCTGGCTGGAGCGTGCACGCATCCGTGCGGAAGACGGGCTGTTGCTGGACAGCCCGCTGGGGCTGGCCGGTCAGCGATGTGTGGCCACCCTGTTTTTCGCCAGCGGCAGCAAGCTCGAGCGCAAGCGCCGCGAGCTGGCGCTGGACGTGGCGCGCGAAGTGATGGGGGCCCATGCGCTCGCCAACACGGCAGGCGCGACCAGCCCGGATGGCCAGGTGGTGGTCGTGCGCGTGCTGGCACCGCTGGTCGAGCCAGCGATGGGCCTGCTCAAGCAGGTATGGAAAAGCTGGCGCCGGCACTTCTGGGACCAGGCGGCGCCCAGCCCGCGCATCTGGTCGGCCTGAACAGCCTGTCAGTCGCGCAAGTCGGCGGGCACTTTGCCGCCGTTGGCCGCCAGCTTGTTCATGACCTGTTTGTGCAACCAGATGTTCATGGTGGCGCTGTCGTTCATGTCGCCGGTGTAACCCAGTTCCCTGGCCAGCTCCTTGCGCTCACCCAGGCTGCTGTCGAGGTCCAGCAGCTTCATGAGGTCGACGATGGACGTCTTCCAGTTGAATTTTTGCGAATTTTTGCTGGCCATGTCGTCCAGCAGCGCCTTCACATCCACTTCAGCCATGGTGGCGGAAGCCGCACCCGCCGCGCCCGCAGCACGCGCAGAGGCTTCAGAAGCAGCCGTCGCGGCGGCGGCCTCTTCAGGAGACAGCGAGCCGCCGGCACCTGCGGACGCCGGCGGGGTGTCAGCGCGTGCCGAAGGGAAAATTTTGCCGAAGATTTTGCTGAGGATGCTCATGATGGTTCCATTGTGAAGTGAAGCCTCATCCTAGACCCGGGGTGCCCGGCCGGCAACAGGCAAAAGCGCGCACCCTTGTCGGAAAATGCCTTCAAGCGGCAGGGTCAAACTGGCGACCGGCACCTACGAGGACTGGCCGGCGCGTCCTACTTGTGGGGGACGCGCGTTGCGCACAATGGGTTGTCCCCGGCCATCGCCGCCCTGCAGCAACAACCCTTCCTTCCTCCTGCGAGACACCATGAAAACTTCTGTGTTGACCCCCCTCATGCTGGCCCTGACACTGGTGTTCGCCGGCTGTTCCAGCACCACCCAAAGCGGCGCCGTCGGCGCATCCCGCTCCCAGCTGCTGCTGGTGTCGTCCGCAGAACTCAATGCCATGGCCGAGCAGGCCTATGCCAAGCTCAAGGCGGACGCCGCCGCCAAAGGCGCGCTCAATACCGACGCGGCCATACTGGCGCGTGTTCGTGCCGTTGCCGCACGCATCCAGCCGCAGACTGCCGTCTTTCGCGGCGACGCGCCGGGCTGGAAGTGGGAAGTCAACACCATCACGAGCGAACAGCTCAATGCCTTCTGCATGCCCGGCGGAAAAATCATGTTCTACACCGGCCTGGTGCGCAAGCTCAACCTGAGCGACGAGGAAATTGCCGTGGTGATGGGCCATGAAATTGCCCACGCCCTGCGCGAGCATTCGCGCGAGCAGGTCTCGCAGGCCGCTGCCGCACAGACCGCCATCGGCATCGGCACCCAGTTGCTGGGCCTGGGCGGCGGCGCGTCGCAGCTCACCGGGGCCGCCTACGAAGCGCTGGTTGCCACCCGGTTCAGCCGCGCCCACGAAACCGAAGCCGACCGCATCGGCCTGGAACTGATGGCGCGCGCAGGCTACAACCCGCAGGCCGGCGTGACCCTGTGGCAAAAGATGGGCAGCGCCACCGGCAGCGGCGGCGCGCCCGACTTCCTGAGCACCCACCCCAGCGACAGCAGCCGGGTGCAGCAGATCCAGTCCCTGTTGCCCACGGTGATGCCGCTCTACCAGGCAGCGCGGCGCTGATCTGACAGCCCCTTGAGGGCAGTGCCACCGCCACGCCCGCCTGGCTGGTTACCATCAGGGGCGGCGCAAACTCCGCGCCTGTAAAAAAACAATACTGAGGGAAAGCCATGCACACGGCCATGACCACCACCGAGATTTACCTGATCGCCATGGCGATCATTTTCACGGTCCCTTACCTGATCTGGCGCCTTTTCAAGACCGACTACTACGCGCCGCTGGTGGTGGTGCAGATCATTGCCGGCATCCTGCTCGGCCCCGGCATCCTCGGCAAGCTCTATCCCGACTACTACGCCTTTGTATTCAGCGCACCCGTGGTGCAGTCGCTCAATGGCATCGCCTGGTGGGCCGTGATGGTCTTTGTCTGGATCGCCGGCATCGAGCTCGACCTGAACAAGGCCTGGGCGCACCGCCGCGAGAGCACCATCACCGCCGGCCTGGCGCTGGGCACACCGCTGCTGTTCGGCTGCGCGGCCGCCGCCGGCATGTTGCTGTACGACGGCTGGGTCGGGCCGCAGGGCATGCGCTGGCAGTTTGTCATGGGTGTCGGCATGGCCTGTGCGGTGACCGCCCTGCCCATCCTGATTTTGCTGATGGAAAAGCTCGCCATCCTGCGCCAGCCGATCGGCCAGCGCATCCTGCGTTACGCCAGCCTGGACGACATTGCGATCTGGGGCGTGCTGGCCCTGATCCTGATGGACTGGGAACGTGTCGGCCGGCAAGCCAGCTTTCTCGCGGCGTTTGCCGTGCTCAGTTACCTGTTCCGCAAGCTGATGGTGTGGATGCCCGAGCGCGATCGCTGGTATGCGGGCCTGGTCTGGCTGATCGTCTGTGCTTTTGGTGCCGACTGGGCCGGCCTGCACTACATGGTCGGCGCCTTCCTGGCCGGTGCGGTGATGGACAGCGACTGGTTCAACCAGGAACACATGGACATGCTGCGCCACCATGTGCTGCTGGTGATGATGCCGGTGTTTTTCCTGAGTACCGGGCTGCGCACCAACTGGTCGGTGGGCGGTGAAGCCGTGTTTATCGCCGCAGCGGTACTGCTGGTGGCATCGGTCGCCGGCAAGCTGATCGGTGTCCACATCGCCGGCAAAATCCTCAAATGGGCCCCGGGCGAAAGCAGCATCATCGGCTGGCTGCTGCAGACCAAGGCGCTGATCATGATCATCTTTGCCAACATTCTTCTGGACAAGCAGATCATCACCAACGAAACCTTCACCGCCCTGCTGCTGATGGCGATTGCCAGCACCATGCTGACGGTGCCGGTGGTGGCGCCCAAACTTCAGCGCATGAAAGAGATTATTTTCAGGGCGAAGTAAGTGGTTTTGTCATCCCGGACAGGATCCGGGAGCCATCTCACATGACCAGTTTGCCCGGATGCGGGCTTGGATTGCGGGTCAGGCCCGCAATGACAACTCATGCGGTGAGCACCCGCCTCAGATCGCCACCAGTTGCCGCACCCCGTTGGCCTGCATGTCCTTGCCCTGGCCGCGTGCGATGAACTCGCCGCGTTCCATCACCAGGTAATCGTCGGCCAGTTCTTCGGCAAAATCGTAGTACTGCTCGACCAGCAGGATGGCCATGTCGCCGCGGTCGGCCAGCATGCGGATCACGCGGCCTATGTCCTTGATGATGCTGGGCTGTATGCCTTCAGTCGGCTCGTCCAGGATCAACAGCTTGGGCCTGGCCGCCAGTGCCCGCGCAATCGCGAGCTGCTGCTGCTGCCCGCCCGACAAATCGCCGCCGCGCCGGTTCAGCATCTGCTTGAGCACCGGAAACAGCTCGTACAGCTCGGCCGGAATCGGCGTGCTCGCGCTTTTGTAGGCCAGACCCATGCGCAGATTCTCTTCCACCGTCAGCCGCGCAAAAATTTCGCGGCCCTGTGGCACAAAACCGATGCCGGCGCGGGCGCGCTCGTAGGGCGTGGCATTCTGGATCGGCTTGCCGTCGAACTCGATGCTGCCGGTCTTGATCGGCACCAGGCCCATCAAGGACTTGAGCAAGGTGGTCTTGCCGACGCCGTTGCGGCCCAGCAGCACGGTCACCCTGCCGAGATGGGATTCCATGCTCACATCGCGCAGGATGTGGGAGCCGCCGTAATACTGGTTGATGTTTTTGACGTTGAGCATGGGAAATTCTCGTCAGGCTAGTGACAAAGTCGAAAGGCCGCGGTGCGCCAGCAAGCCGAAGGTTTGCATCACGCTGCGCAGGCAGCTTGCCAAAGGCAGTAGGGGTGACTCCCCACTCCCACCCCTAACCCCTCCCTCGCCCCGCTGGGCGATGGAGGGGGACTTCATTTGGCCGCGTGTGCTGCGCTCGCGTGCAAACATGGCGGTCTGTTGAGATTCCCGTGCGGGAAGCGCTGCGCGCTTCCCGCACTCCGAACTGAATTCGGTATTGGAATTTGGGCATTTGTCTTCTTCCCCCACCCGTCGGGACGGGCCGAGGAGCGCAAACAAAAACGGATCAGGGCTCGCGATTGTCTGAGCCGAAGGCGAGTTTGAGCGAGACCCCGCTTTTAACGAGCACCGCAGGTTGCCCCGGAGCGCAGCGCAGGGGACCCGGACCATCGGGTCGCCTTTTCTTTGCTTACTTTCTTTTGGCGAAGCAAAAGAAAGTGCGTTGCTGCCGGGCAACCCCCGGCTTGCAGGCAAACCTCCAACAGCAGAAGCAACGACGGCTTCGACAAGCCCCACCCGAACGGTGAAAGACTCAGCGTCCAAGGTACACCTCGATCACCCTCTCATCCGCCTGCACCTGGTCCAGCGTGCCCTGGGCCAGCACCGAACCGTCACACAAGACCGTGACGATTTCCGAGATCGTGCGGATGAAACTCATGTCGTGCTCCACCACCATCAGCGAATGTTTGCCCTTGAGCGTGAGGAACAGTTCGGCGGTGCGGGCGGTTTCCTCGTCGGTCATGCCGGCCACCGGCTCGTCGAGCAGCAGCAGTTTGGGATCCTGCATCAGCAGCATGCCGATCTCCAGCCACTGCTTTTGCCCGTGGCTCAGGTTGCCGGCCAGACGGTGCACGCTGTCGGCCAGGTGAATCGTCACGAGGATCTCGGCGAGGCGGTCGCTTTGCGCCGAATCGAGCTTGAAGAACATCGAGGACTTCACGCCCTTGTTGGTCTTGAGCGCGAGTTCGAGGTTTTCAAACACCGTGAGCTGCTCGAACACCGTGGGTTTCTGGAACTTGCGGCCTATGCCCAGTTGGGCGATCTGCGGCTCGGTGTGGCGCAGCAAATCGATGGTGCTGCCGAAAAACACCGTGCCTTCGTCGGGCCGGGTCTTGCCGGTGATGATGTCCATCATGGTCGTCTTGCCGGCACCGTTGGGCCCGATGATGCAGCGCAGCTCACCCGGCGCAATGTCCAGCGACAGCTTGTTGATGGCCTTGAAGCCATCGAAGCTGACGCTCACATCTTCCAGGTACAGGATGCGGCCATGCGTGACATCAACCTCGCCCGGCGTGGCGATGCGGCTGCCGCTCGCGTTGCGGCCGCCGGATTCGGTGTTGCTGCGGCTGGCTTCGAGCGCGGCGCGGCGCTCCTCGATGCGGCGCGCGCCCTGCTCCAGCAGATCGGGCGTCATTTCTCACCACCCTTCCGGAGCTTCCGGACGAGGCCGACCACACCGTTCGGCAGGAACAGCGTCACCGCGATGAACAGCAAGCCCAGGAAATACAGCCAGTACTCGGGGTAAGCGACCGTCAGCCAGCTCTTGGCGCCGTTGACGATGAAGGCGCCGACAATCGGGCCGATCAGGGTGGCGCGCCCGCCGACCGCGGCCCAGATCGCCATCTCGATCGAGTTGGCCGGGCTCATCTCGCTCGGATTGATGATGCCGACCTGCGGCACATACAGCGCGCCGGCAATGCCGCACATCACGGCCGAGATGGTCCAGATCGTCAGCTTGTAACCGATCGGGTTGTAGCCCGAGAACATCACGCGGGTTTCGGCATCACGGATCGCCTGCAGCACCCGGCCGAACTTGCTGCGCACCAGCCACTTGGCAAACAGGAAAAAGCCCAGCAGCGTCAGGCCGGTGATCACGAACAGCGTCATGCGCATGCCGGGCGTGGCGATCGGCATGTCCAGGATGCGCTTGAAGTCGGTGAAGCCGTTATTGCCGCCGAAACCGGTCTCGTTGCGGAAGAACAGCAACATGGCCGCGAAGGTCATGGCCTGCGTGATGATGGAAAAATAAACGCCCTTGATGCGCGAACGGAAGGCGAAGTAGCCGAACACAAAAGCCACCAAACCAGGCACCAGCACGATCAGGAACAGCGTGGCGACAAAGCTGTCGCTGAAGGTCCAGTGCCAGGGCAGTTCCTTCCAGTCGAGAAACACCATGAAGTCGGGCAAATCGCTTTTGTAATTGCCGTCGCGTCCGATCTGGCGCATCAAATACATGCCCATGGCGTAGCCGCCCAGCGCAAAGAACAGGCCATGGCCCAGCGACAGGATGCCGGTGTAGCCCCAGATCAAATCCATGGCCAGCGCCACGATGGCGTAACACATGATCTTGCCGACCAGCGCCACCGCATAGGTGCTCATGTGGAACATGCTGGTTTCGGGTACCAGCAGGTTGAGCACCGGTGCCAGCGCGCAGACCAGCAGCAGCGCCACCAGAAAAGTGCTCCAGCCCGCGCCGGTGAGCAGGGGCCCTTTGGCAGGCAAGATGACGGAAGCCCAGGCGTTGCGCGCACCGGTGCGCATTCCAGTCGTGTACGGATTGGCACCGGGCGCTGCAGGCGCAGCGGAAGGCGTGATGCCCTGCTCGGCTTGCAGAGACTCGTTGTTGGTGTGGATGGGAGTATTCATTTCAATCTCAGGCTTCCGCTGAGCGGCCCTTCATCGCAAAGATGCCTTGAGGCCGCTTCTGGATGAAGATGATGATGAGCACCAGCACCGCAATCTTGGCCAGCACCGCACCGGTCCAGCCTTCGAGGAATTTGTTGAGGATGCCCAGGCCCAGGGCCGCGTACACGGTGCCGGCCAGCTGGCCCACACCACCCAGCACCACGACCATGAAGGCATCGACGATGTAGCCCTGGCCCAGGTCAGGGCCGACGTTGCCGACCTGGCTCAGCGCACAACCGGCCAGCCCGGCAATGCCCGAGCCGAGTGCAAACGCATAGGTGTCCACGCGCGCCGTGTTCACGCCCATGCAGGAGGCAATTGGCCGGTTCTGCGTGACGCCGCGCACAAACAGGCCCAGCCGCGTTTTGCTGATCAGCCAGGCCATGCCCAGCAAGACCGCAATCGCGAAACCGATGATCACGAGGCGGTTGTAGGGCAGCGACAGATTGCCCAGCACCTGCACGCCGCCGCTCATCCAGACCGGGTTTTCCACACCGACGTTTTGCGCGCCGAAAATCGAGCGCACCAGCTGCTGCAACATCAGGCTGATGCCCCAGGTCGCCAGCAACGTCTCCAGCGGCCGGCCGTAGAGGAAACGGATCACGCCGCGCTCCAGCGCCGCACCCATCAGCGCCGAGGCCAGAAAGGCCACTGGCACCGCCGCCAGCAGATACCAGTCGAACAGGCCGGGAAAATACTGCTGGAACAGGCCCTGCACCACATAGGTCGCGTAAGCGCCAATCATCATCAGTTCGCCGTGCGCCATGTTGATGACGCCCATCAGGCCGTAGGTGATGGCCAGCCCCAGCGCCACCAGCAGCAAAATGCTGCCCAGGCTGATGCCACTGAACACCGCGCCCAGCTTGTCGCCCCAGGCCAGCGCCGATTCGACCTTACGCAGCGAAGCCTGCAGCGCACTCTTGACCTCGGGATCGTCTTCTTCCGACAGGCGCGCGATCAGCACGGTCTTGCTGATCGGGTTGTTGCTGCCCGACAGACGGGCCGCCGCTTCCAGGCGTTTGGCCTTGTCGCTGCTGCTCAGCAGAATCGTGGCGCGCACCATCTCGAGCTGGTTTTTCAGGGCCGGCACGGTTTCCGCTGCGTACGCTTTTTCGATCAGCGGCAGGCGCGACTCGTCGGCGCCGCCGGACAGGGTCTTGATGGCTTCGGCGCGGACTTTTTCCTCTTTGGAAAACAGCTTCAGGGAAGCCAGCGCATTGTCCAGCTCGCCGCGCATCAGGTTGTTGTTGATCACGTCCTCGGCATCTTCGGGCACGGTCATTTCGGCGCCGGTCACGGGGTCGTAGCCTTTGTCGTCCTTGATGACAAACACCTTGTCACCGGCGGTCTTGACCGCATCGTCGGCCAGCGCCTGGATAAAGGCAGCGGTTTTTTCATCAGGCACCGCCGAGGCCTTGGCCAACGCCTCGACGCGGGCCTCGGTCTCGCCCAGCGCCATGCCCCGGACCTCTTCCGGGCTCAAGGCGTGGGCGCCGGCGGACAGCAACAAGGCGGCGGATAAAAGAAGTGTGCGCATCATCATGGTAAAGAACCTGTAGGGTGGACACGGCAGCGCGCCGGTGCGGCTTGCTGTGGTGCCCAGGCTGCAACTTCCTTGAAAAAATTGATCCGTTTCATGCACCGGAGTAGTGCAAGAACTGGGCCAGACCAAAAAAAACCGCACCTGTTTTCTGCAAACCAGGTGCGGCTTGCACCGCAGGGCACTCGCCCCGCGGGGCGGCCTTATTTGGAGGCCATTTTTGCCGGCTCGTCAGGCTTCTTGTCGTTGCCTTCGATGAAAGGGCTCCATGGCTTGGCTTTCACGGGGCCAGGCGTTTTCCAGACCACATTGAACTGGCCGTCGGCCTTGATCTCGCCGATGAACACCGACTTGTGCAGGTGGTGGTTTTTCTCGTCCATCTTGGACACGATGCCCGACGGCGCCTTGAAGGTCTGGCCGGCCATGGCGGCGATGACCTTGTCGGTGTCGGTGGACTTGGCTTTCTCGACCGCCTGTTTCCACATGTTGATGCCGATGTAAGTGGCTTCCATCGGGTCGTTGGTCAGCGGCTTGTCCTTGTGGCCGGCGATGCCCTTGGCCTTGGCGTAGTCCGACCACTTCTTGATGAACTCGGTGTTGGCCGGGCTCTTGATCGACTGGAAGTAGTTCCAGGCGGCCAGGTGGCCGACCAGCGGCTTGGTGTCCACGCCGCGCAGCTCTTCTTCGCCCACGGAGAAAGCAACCACCGGCACGTCCTTGGCCTTCAGGCCGGCATTGCCCAGCTCCTTGTAGAAAGGCACGTTGGAGTCGCCGTTGATGGTGGACACCACGGCAGTTTTGCCGCCGGCCGAGAATTTCTTCACGTCAGCCACGATGGTCTGGTAGTCAGAGTGGCCGAACGGTGTGTATTTCTCGTCGATGTCGCTGTCCTTCACGCCCTTGCTTTTCAGGTAGGCGCGCAGGATCTTGTTGGTGGTGCGTGGGTAGACATAGTCGGTGCCCAGCAGCACCCAGCGCTTGGCGCCGCCGCCGGCCTTGCTCATCAGGTAATCGACAGCGGGAATGGCCTGCTGGTTGGGAGCTGCACCCGTGTAGAACACGTTTTTGGACAGCTCTTCACCCTCGTACTGCACCGGGTAGAACAGCAGGCCGTTCATTTCCTCGACCACGGGCAGCACCGACTTGCGGGACACCGAGGTCCAGCAGCCGAAAATCACCGAGACCTTGTCCTGGCCCAGCAGCTGTTTGGTTTTTTCGGCGAACAGCGGCCAGTTGGAGGCCGGATCGACGATCACGGGCTCGAGCTTCTTGCCCATCACGCCGCCCTTGGCATTGATTTCGTCAATCGCCATGAGCACGGTGTCTTTCAACACGGTTTCCGAGATGGCCATGGTGCCCGACAGGCTGTGCAGGATGCCCACCTTGATGGTGCCACCCGACTGGGCATGGGCTGGCAGGACAGAGAGGCCCGCCAGGGCGACGGCGGCGCTGAGCGCCTTGAGGGTAAAACGACGTTGCATGTAGCTTCTCCGGTAGGGGGTGATCACTTGTCGCTCCGCAAAAGCCGCTAGAGGACAGCCTTGGCGAAGCGATGGAGTGATTCTGGGGACCGGAGCGCGAACGGGCTATACGCCGGGTGGCGTATGCAGGATGTGGCCTACAGGGCCGACGGGTGGCGGCCGCGCATATCGCCAGCAGGGCTCACAAACTGCCCATGCGCTGCATGAACAGGCGCGTTGCCTGCAAACCGGCCGGTGTCCAGTGCTGGCTGGGCGCCATGGCCTGCACCAGCAGCCTGGCCTGGCCCCCCTCGTCGAGGGTGGAGAGCTGCTGCTTCAGCGCCTCCAGGTCGACGTCGAGCAAGGCGTCCGTGTCCACGGTGTCAAAAGCCGACTCGCCCCGGGTAGCCGCCAGACGGGCGGCGACCCGAAAGCTGGGCCGGCGTGCCGATGCTGTCTCACTGACGGCCTCGGTGTAAGCGCGGCCGTCCGCACTGGCCTCACCGCGTATCCAGTCGTGGATCAGCTGCAGCTCATAGGGACTGAACACACCGAACATCTCGGCCCGCGGTCCCTGCAACAGACCCCAGAAGCGGCTTTCTTCCACCGGCGCGCCGCGCTTGATCCAGCCGGCCTTCTGCAATGCGCGCAGAAACTCGGGGATGTCTTCCTTGCGCGCCAGCCAGTCGTTGATGTTGCGCCCGGCGACGCGGCAGTAGTCGGAGTGGGCGCCATGGCCAGCGGCGCTTTTGTGCGAGAAGATTTGCACCACCGCCTGCTCGATGTCGAAATTTCCGATGACATCGGTGCTGCCGGTGCCGGCGTTGCTGAGCTGGTAGCCCTGCTTCACGCGGTGCCAGAAATCGTCTGCATTGCCCAGGCGCGGCAGGTTGTCCAGCACCGCCTGCACTGCGCGTCTGGCGTGGCCGGTATCGGGGTTGTCCACAGTCACATGCAGCGTGAAGTAATACGGGTCCAGCCCCAGCTCGTTGAGTTCGTAAGCCGTGATCAGCAGGTGCAGCGGCAGCTGTTCATAACCGAGGTTGAAGCCGATCACCTCGGGCAGATAGTCCTCGGCACTGCAGGCCAGCGCCATCTGGATCACACCCTGTGTGTACAGGCCGTCGTCGAGATGGTCGAGCGAATCCAGGCCATAACGCGCCATCAGCGCGCGGTAAATCACCACATGGTTTTTGTCGGCCGCGCCGTCGCCGAGTTCCTCGACATAGGTGCGCAGCAGGTCGGAAAAGCGCGGATTGCGCCAGTGCTTGAGCAGGCCATACAGCCAGGCGCCGTCGACCAGCTTGGTGGGCGCCACGGCGCGCAAAAAATACAGCGCATGCGCGCGGTTGCTGAAATACCGCCGCGGCGCGCCGGCCTGGCGTTGCTCCAGATAGTGGCCATAAGCCGCGGTTGCGCGCTGCGCGCTGGCAGCCATCCAGCCCTCCAGCTGCTGCGGCGTATCCGGCAGGTCGCAAGGCAGGCCGGCGGTGGCAGCGATCTGCTCGTCGAGAAACCGCCCTGCCTCAGGAGTCAACCCACCCGTGGTGTCTGCGGCGAGAAGGCTCTTGTAAAAATTCGCCAGCGTGCCGCCAGGCACGGCCAGCGCGGGGGGGCCGGGTGGCGCAGCCGGCGGACGGGAAAGCCATTCATTCGCAGAGATATACATGGTCAGTCAGTGGGGAAGATCTGTTCAGGATGCTTGGCGCCGAGGGCGCGCCGTATAGGTGGGCCGCCCCAGCGCGGGTGGGAGACCTCCTACCCTGGCTGCAAGACCTGTCTAGCTGCCGCCCCGCACCGCCGCATCGGCGTCCAGCCAGCCCAGCGCCATCAGCGTCAGCAGGTCGCGCGAGATCACCCTCTCGCCGATGTCGGTGCGGTAACGCAGGTTGGGGACCACCACCTGCCGCGCCACCCGGTAGGCCTCATCGCGCGCCTGGCGCACGCTGCCGCCGGTGCCGGTGGCGACGCCGATGTAGCCGCTGGCGCCACTGGTCACCAGTTGCCCACGCACTGTCGCAACCTCGGCGAAGTGAAGGGCCTCACGCTCCGCGGCGTTCATCTGCGGGCGAAAGCAGATCGGTTCGCCCTTGGACAGCTCCTCGTAACCCTGGCGATAGGGAAACGGCGGCACCGTCAGCACCACACCGGCGGCAAAACCCTCACGCGTGTGCAGGCGCAGGCTGTCCCGCCGCAGCATGCGCATGAAGATGTCTTCCCAAGGCTCGGCATGCAGGGCCTCGCAGATCGCAAAACCCGGGTAACCGAAACGGCTGGTGAACTCCAGCGGCCACAGCCCCGCTTCATTGGCGATCAGGTTGACATTGATGTAGCCGCAATAGCCGCCGTCGCGCAGCAGGCCGGCCAGCGGCGCCAGCGCCGCGTTGAACAGGCGTTCGGCGCCGCGGTAACTCACGATGGTGCCCATCTCGCCGGTCAGTTCGCCGAGCTCGCCCGAGAAGAAACGCTTGTGTTCGAAGTCGATGCAGGCCGTGTCGAGGAAAGCCTCGCCGTTGAAATAGGCGCCGACGCCGACTTCCACACCCTGCAGGTGCTGCATCAACACAAAGCCGGGCCGGGCGCCCGGCGGCGCATGGTCGCGGTACATCGCCAGCAGCGCCAGCATGTCGGCGCCGTCGTCGAGTTCGCCGATGTAGTTGCGGGTGCGCGGGCTGTCGGCGCCGTTGAACTTGAGCACGTAACGCCCGCCGCCGTGTTCGAGAAAAGTGATAGCTTCGGCGTACGAGGTGAAGCTGTGGCTGCGCGCGGTGTGCAGGCCGCTGGCGCGCAAGACCTGCTGGCCGAATTCCCGGTCGGCCTCGAGCCGGTCGCCGAGCGTGCTGCCGCCTATGACCTGAAAGCCGTCGTGCCGCAATTCATCCTGCGCCTGCCCGTCGACGGCCGATTCGAACAGCGCCACACCGCCCTCGCCCGCCGCACGCAACCAGCCGAGCTGGCCGCGCCAGTCGTCCACCCGCTCCAGCATGCCGCCGAACACATCGTGGCAGGCCGGATCGGCGACAAACACCCGGACCTCGTGGCCGCGCGCGGCCAGCCCGTGGTACATGGCCGCCAGGTCGTTGTATTCGCCAACGCCCAGAAACCTCATGGCCGGCGCGCGCGGCCCGCAGGCGGGTAAAAGCGTAAGTCGGGCATGGTGGTGGACGGCTTGGCGGGGATGGAAGTCTCCCATCCTGCGGGCCGCGCGCCGTGAGCGGCGCAGCCATTCGGTGCCTGATCATGTAGGCGCAGAGCGCATCAAGGCGGCCGGATCGCTATGAAATTCATAGCTACTTTCCCTTGCTGCACAAGGGTTGAGGCCTGATTCAGCTCGCAGGCGGGTCCGAGGGTGCGGGCGCTTGCGGTTTTTTCGCGGCCTCGGCCGGCTGCGCCGTGAGCGGCGCCGGAGGCAGCACCGCCGGTTGCGCCGCCTCTTCACGCGCCTTGGCAAACAGGGCCCAGGCCGCCATGAACATCGCCGCCACCACCGGGCCGATCACAAAACCGTTCAGGCCGAAAATCGCCATGCCGCCCAGCGTGGAGATCAGCACCACATAGTCGGGCATCTTGGTGTCCTTGCCGACCAGCAACGGCCGCAGGATGTTGTCGACCAGGCCGATCACCAGCACGCCGAAGGCCGTCAGCACCAGGCCCTTGCCGATGTCGCCGGTGACCAGGAAATACACCGCCACCGGCCCCCACACCAGCGCCGCGCCCACAGCCGGCAGCAGCGAGAGAAAGGCCATCAGCGTGCCCCACAACACCGGCGCGTGGATGCCCAGCATCCAGAAGATCAGGCCGCCCAGCGCACCCTGCAGCATGGCCACCACCACATTGCCCTTGACGGTGGCGCGGATCACGGTGATGAACTTGCCCGACAGCTCGTGCTTGATGCCGGACTCCAGCGGCACCGCATCACGGATGCGCCGCGCCAGCGCGCCGCCGTCGCGCAGCAGGAAAAACAGGATGTACAGCATGACAAAAAAGCTGACCACAAAGTCAAAGGCGTTCTGGCCGATGTTCAGCGCCTGCGTGGCCAGGAACTGGCTTCCCTTGGAAATGCTGGTCGAGACCCGCTCCAGGATCACGCCTGTGCTGTTCAGGCCGAAACGGTCCAGCAGGCCGGTGACCCAGGCCGGCAGCGCGCCGTACACCTGCTGGAAGTACAGCCTGATGTTGAATTCGCCGGACTGCATGCGCTCATAGAGCGCCGAGGCTTCCTGCACCAGCGAGGCGACGATCAGGCCCAGCGGCAGGATCACTGCCACCAGGATGATGGCCAGCGTGGCCAGCGCGGCCAGCGTGCGCCGGCCCGGCATGGCCTTGAGCAGGCGCACAAACAGCGGCGTGAACATCAGCGCGAAGATGGCGCCCCAGAACACCGCGCCATAAAACGGCCAGAGCACCCAGACAAAGGCCAGCGACACCAGCAGCAGCAGCAGCAGGAAAAAGCGGTTTTCGAGGGCAGATGAGCGGGCGATGCTGGATAATTTCATGATGCGGTGCCTGGTCAGGAATGGGGCCGGAGTCACAGCGATGGTATCGGCAAAACCCGCGGATTCGGCCGCAGCCCGCAGCTTGCTACTGAATTTATAGCTGTGTATGCGCGCCAGTCATGGGCTGAGGGTCTTTTTGATGCTCTTTCCCGGCATGGGGGACGGCGCTTGCGTGCCAGGCCATGCGCAAAGAAATGTGTCGCAGACCGCGCCGGATGTAAAGCGGCGAAACACCGTGCAAAAGGGCTGGCGTTACGGGCCATCGCGGCGCCCAATGGGCACTTGTCCGACCACCGGCCGCCCCGGCCCGAGAACACGCATGACTTTTTCCAGACAGCTTTCCCGGCCTTCCGCTTCCCGCCTTCCTGCTGCACACGCGGCCCCGGCGCCCGCCATGGAGCGCCCTTCGCCGGCCATGTGGCTGATCGGCACGGGCCTGGCGCTGGGCACGGCACTGGTGTTGTTTGCGGCTGGCGCGCAGGCACAAACCGCAGTGGCGGCCCCTGCCAGGGCCGCCGCGCCGGCCGAGCCCAAATATACGGTGGCGCAGATCGCGCAAGCCTTTGCGTATATCGACGGCAACAAGGACGGCAAACTGAGCCGCGAGGAAGCCGCCGGTTTCCGCGGCGTGGCGCGCCACTTCGACGAGGCCGATACCAATAAGGACGGTGTGCTGTCACGGGCCGAGTTTGAATACGCATTGAGCGGCGCCAAGACCCGCTAGGCCGGCCCGCGGCTGCCTCACGCTGGTGCCGCCCGGCGCGACCAGGCCAGGCCAACCGGCGGCCGCCTGTGTGTAGGACCAGGCTGGCAAGGCTTAGTCCTGCTGATGGCAGGCCAACGAAAAATAAACCTATCGCGTTACAAAGTGGTCGACCGGATGCTGTCCGCTGACGCATGACAACAACCCAACAACCACGAGGTCACACGATGAACACTCCCCTGCGCGCCCGCCTTTCTCCGCTTCCGCTGGTACTCGTCGCCGCCTTGATGGCCGGTTCTGCCTGGGCCGAAAAACCCGAATGGGCCGGCCAGGGCAAGGGCGGCAAACACGAACAGAAAGAACACCGCGGCGACAAACACGGCGGATCACACGGCGACGGCAAAAAGGATGCGCAGGTGCGCGTGGCGCCGGCCCAGGTCAGCACAGGCGCCTACTTCGGCGCGCCGCAGCGCACGGCGGTACAGCAGTATTACGGCCAACAATTTCGCGCCGGCAAATGCCCCCCCGGCCTGGCGAAGAAGAACAATGGTTGCCTGCCTCCGGGCCAGGCCAGGAAATGGGCGGTGGGCCAGCCCCTGCCGGGCGACGTGCGTTACTACCCGGTGCCGCAGCCCGTGCTGCTGCAGCTGGGCACGCCCCCTGCCGGCCACAAATATGTGCGCGTCGCGGCCGACATCCTCCTGATTGCCATGGGCTCCGGCATGATTGTCGACGCGATCCAGGACCTGGGCCGCATCTAGGACTTGCCGGGAGCGATGGAGCGCGCACCCCACCCCGCGCTCGCCGGCCTGGTCCGGTCGGTGTGGCACAGCGCGCCCGCAGCGCCCTCCGCCCCAGCCCCCACACATGAGCTGATGATGCCGACCGGCGAGATGCACCTGGTGCTGCGCCTGGCCGGACCGCCCATCGCCATTGTTGAACGGCTGGACAACGCGGCCCCCGCCCACTTCGGCCACGCCGTGGTCAACGGCGCGCGCGCCGGCGCGTACGCCAAGCCGCTGGCCGCCGGCTCGTCGTCCATCGGCCTGCAACTGCGGCCCGGTGCCTCGCTGGCCCTGCTCGGCCTGCCTGCCGATGAACTGGCCGGGCGCCATGTGCGGCTCGAAGACCTCTGGGGCAGCGGCGCCGGCTTGCTGCACGAGCAAGTGCTTGCCGCGCCATCGGCCGCCGACAGACTGCGCTGCCTGGAAGCTGTCCTGATGGCCCGCCTGCAGCGCTCACCGGCGCCTGGCGCCCACCCGGCCGTGCTGGCCGGCCTGCAGCCATTGCGCGCCGGCGCCAGCGTGGATGCCGCGGCCCGCCACAGCGGCTACAGCCAGCGCCAGTTTGTCCGCCTGTTCTCGCAGGCTGTTGGCCTGACGCCCCGGCTCTACCTGCGGGTCCAGCGTTTCCAGCGGGCGCTGCGCCTGCTGCAGGGACCGCGGCCCCGCAGTTTGGCCGATGTGGCCTTCGAGGCCGGCTACACCGACCAGCCGCACTTCAACCGGGATTTTCGCGAATTTTCAGGATTGACACCCGCGCAGTACCGCGCCGCCCGGCCGGCAGCAGCCCACCATGTGCCGGTGTCAGTGGCAGGCGGCGATGTCCGGTTTGTTCAAGACAGGCGCAGGCGGGCCGCCTAGACTGCGCAATCCGGGCTGCTTGGGCGCCCCCACCTGTTTCGAGGAGATCTCATGGCGATTCACGAACTGTTTGCCTGCATGCGTGTGAAGAACACCAGCGCGGCCATCAATTTCTACACCCGCGTGTTCGGCGTGACCGAAAAATTCCGGCTGGTTGAACCTGGCGGCCGCGTCGGCCATGCCGAGCTGGACTTCAAGGGCGCCACCCTGATGCTGTCGGACGAATTCCCCGAATACGGCATGCTGGCGCCGCAGCCCGGCGCAGCGCAGGCCATGAGCCTGCACCTGCATGTGGACAACTGTGACGAGGTGATCGCACGCGCGCTGGCGGCCGGCGCCACGCTGGAGATGGCCGCGCAGGACCAGTTTTACGGTGAACGCTCGGGCAGTTTCATCGACCCTTTCGGCCACCGCTGGAACGTGGGCCACCCCATCGAGGACCTCAGCACCGAGGAAATGCAGCGGCGTTACACCGCGATGCTGGCCGCGCCTGCGGCCTGAACGCTACCAAAACGATAGCTGTACCCCCTTGTTCCACAAGGGCTCGCGGCCGATTTGATGCAAAAATAAAGGCCAGGGCAGGCCGCAGGCCGGTCAGCGGCCGGACAGCCCGGCCTCGGCGAGCACACGCTGCAGGGTCTGCAGCAGTTCCTCGTTGGTGGTCTGGGCCTTGAGCAGCACGGCCGCCACCTGGGCGTGCTGCTGCCGGTTCACATCCTGCGCCGAAAACACCACCACCGGTGGCGGCAGGGTCATGGCCTCGATGTCGGCCAGCAGGTCCCAGCCCGAGCTTTCACCGAGCGCCAGGTCCAGCAGCACCAGGTCAAAGTGCTGCTGGTGCAGCCGCGAGCGCGCTTCGGTGAGCGTGGCCGCAAACTCGAAAATCGCGAAATCCTGGGCAATGGCGGCGGTGACGCGCTGGATGTCCAGGTCGTCCTCGACGTGCAGGATGCGCGGTTTGCTGCCGGCGCCGGCAATGGCACGCCGCAAGCCGACGATCAGCAGGTTCTGGTCGATGGGCTTGTCCAGCCAGTCCGACACCGACAGCAGCTGGTTGTTGAACTGGAGCTCCCCCTCACCGGCACTGGCCGACACCACCACGATGGGCAGGTCGCGCGTCGCCTCCTCGCTGCGCAGGGTCCGGATCAGCGAGAGCCCGTCCGCATCGGGCAGCTTCAGGTCCACCGTCATGGCCGCATAAGGGCGCAGCGCCAGCCGGGCCTGCGCCTGCGCCGCGCTGTAAGCCTCATCGGCGTCGAAGCCGCCGCGGTCCAGCATCAGCACAATCAGCCGCGCAATGTCGGGATCGTCCTCGCAGACCAGCACCCGCGGGCGTGCCGGGCCGCTGGCTTGTTCCGCGTCAGGCAGCGCCCCGGCTGCGGGCACCGGCACTGCCACCGCCGGCGCCGTCCACTCCGGCAACTCAAAGAAAAAGGTGGTGCCCACACCGGCCTCGGTGGCAAAGCCGATGCTGCCGCCCAGCCGCTCGATGATGGCCCGCGAAATGTTCAAACCCAGCCCGGTGCCGCCCCTGGCACGCGTATCCGAGGAGTCGGCCTGGGAAAACTTCTGGAAGATGCGCGGGCGGAACTCGTCGGGAATGCCCGGTCCGCGGTCACGCACCTCCACCCGCACGCGGGAACCGGTCGCGCGCAGCAGCTGAATTTCCACCGGCGTGTCCGGCGGGGAAAATTTCATGGCATTGGACAGCAGGTTGGTGATGACCTGGACCAGGCGGTCACTGTCGGCCCTGACCATCAGGGACCCCTCCGGCATCTCCAGCTGCGGCGGGACCTGGTGCGCCGCTCCGTAGTGGCTGTTGGCCGCCAGCACCTGGGCCAGCAGCGGTCCCAGGTCGATGGGCTGCACATTCAGCCCCATCTTGCCGGACTCGATTTTTTCGATGTCCAGGATGTCGTTGATCAGGCGGATCAGGCGCTCGCAGTTGTTCCTGGCGATGCTGATCAGGGTTTTGGCGGCTTCCGGCAGCACCCCCGCCACACCGCCCGAGATCAGCCCCAGCGAACCGCGGATGGAGGTCAGCGGCGTGCGCAACTCATGGCTGACGGTGGAGACGAACTCGCTTTTCATGCGGTCGATGCGCTTGAGCTCGGTGACATCGTTGGCCAGCGAATAAAAGCCGATCACCCGGCCATCGGCCGTGTCGCTGTAACGCGGGAAATAGTTGACGATGTAATCGCGCATGTCGCCCTGCGGCGTCTGGCGGTGGCGTTCGAACACCACCGGGTAGCCCGACAGCACCTCCTCGACCCAGGGCCGCGCCAGTTCGTAACCCTCCTCGCCCAGCACCTCGCGCATGGTGCGCCCGTTGATCTGGTCGCGCTCCAGCCCGAGGCCTTCGGCATAGGTGCGGTTGTGGAAGCGGTAAACCTGCGCGGCGTCCACATAGGCAATGAAGGCCGGAACCGTGTCGGTGATGTCGCGCAACTGCGCCTCGCTGGCCCGCAGCGCGTCTTCGACCCGGCGCATGGCTGTGGTTTCCCGGCCCGTCCCGCGGTAGCCGGTGAACCGCCCGGAGGCGTCAAAAATCGGCACACCGCTGATGCTCACATGACGGATCGCCCCGTTGCTGTCGAGGCGGGTGACTTCAAAATCGCGGAACACCTCATGCCGTTCGAGCTGCGCCCGGTGCGCCGCCCAGACGCTGTCGCTCATGTCCACATAGGGCAGTTCCCAGCGTGTCTTGCCGATGGCGCTGGTTACGCGAAACGCTGCCGTGTGCAGCTGACGTGCTTCGCCCGAGACCTCGATAAAGCGGAAATGTTCGTCCTGCTCCCAAAACCAGTCGGACGCCAGCTCGGTGAGCGCGCGGAAACGCTCCTCGCTTTCGCGCAGCACCGCTTCGGCGTTCCTGCGTTCGGTGATGTCCTGCACCTGCGAGATGAACAGCATGGGGCGGCGGTCCGCATCCCGCACCAGCGAGCAGCTCAGGTGCGCCCAGACGATGCGGCCGGTCTTGTGGAAGTAACGCTTTTCCCACTGGTAGGTTTCGATTTCGCCGGCCAGCGCGCGCTTGCGCTGCAGCACGTCATATTCAACATCGTCGGGATGGGTCACGTCGTGCACCGTGCGCGACAGCATCTCGGCCTCGGAGTAGCCCAGCATCTGGCAGAAGGCGCTGTTGACGCGCAGGCGGCGCGAGTCCACTGCAATCAGCGCCATGCCGATGGCCGAATGCTCGAAGGCGTTGCTGAACTGCTGGTCGCTCAGGCTGAAGGCGTCGTTGTCGCTGCTGACCGGTCCGGCCACCGGCGCCGTCCCGGTCCTGCCGGCTGCGCCCGGCACCAGCAGGCTGGCGCGCGACATCCGGGCCAGCGCAAAGCCGGCTTCATCGGGCTTGTCGGCCTTCGGCTGTTCGCTGCCGAGCGTGAAGTAAAAAGTGCTGCCCTCGCCCACCGCGGACTGCGCCCAGATGCGCCCGCCGTGGCGGATCACGATGCGTTTGACCGTGGCCAGGCCGATGCCGCTTCCCGAAAACTCGTCCGGCGAGTGCAGGCGCTGGAAGGTGCCGAACAGCTTGTCGACATAAGCCATGTCGAAACCGGCGCCGTTGTCCCGCACAAAATAGACCGGCTGCTGGTCAGGCCCTGTTTCACGGCCGACCGTGATCTCCGCGTCGGGGTTTTTCGAGGTGAATTTCCAGGCGTTGGAGATCAGGTTTTCCAGCACCTGGCGCAGCAGGGTGGTGTCGGCACGCACCGTCATCCCGGGCTCGACCCGGGTGCGCACGAGGCGGGCGCTGTCGCGCTCGGCGTGTTGCCGCAACAGCTGGCTCGCCTCGGCGCTGATGTCCATGTCGTCCCAGTGCAGGCTGGTGCGCGACAACTGGGCCAGCGACAGCAGGCCGTCGGTCAGCTCGCCCATGCGCTGCACGCCGCTGCGTATGCGCCCCAGGTAATGGTCGGCCTTGTCACCCACGCCGGGCGGCAGGGCCTTTTGCAGCAGCGCGCTGAAGCCGTCGATGGCGCTCAGCGGCGAGCGCAGGTCGTGCGCGACCGAATAGGAAAACGCCTCGAGTTCCTTGTTGGCGGCCTCGAGCTGGGCGGTGCGCCGCAACACGCGGTTTTCAAGGTCCACATTGAGCCGCACAATTTCAAGTTCATCGCGCTTGCGTTGGCTGATGTCGGTCATGGTGGTGACGAAGCCGGTCGGCACCTTGTTGCCGCCTTCAAACAGCGGCTGCACATTGACCTGCGACCACAGCACATTGCCGTCGGGCTTGCGGTAACAGATCACCCGGTTGGACTGGGGCTGACCGGTGCGCCTGGCCACCACACTGGGCATGTCCTCCTCGGGCAACAGCGAGCCGTCCTCGCGCAGCCGCTGCCAGTCCCATCCGACCGAGGTCTTGCCCTTCATCTGCGCCAGGCTGCGGCCCAGGATGCGCTCGGCACTGGCATTGCAGTCGATGATCTGCCCGTCGGCATCACGCAGCACCACGCCTTCCGCCAGCGCCGCCACCACCGCGCGGAAACGCGCCTCACTGGCGCGCAGTGCGGTTTCAATCGACTTGCGCGCGGTGATGTCGGAGCCGACCCCGCGGTAACCGGCGAAGCGGCCGTCGGTGCCGAAAAAGGGCTCGCCGCTGATGCACAGCACACTGACGCGGCCATCCCGGTCCAGCCGCTGGTACTCGAAGTCGCGAAAGGTTTCGTGCCGTTCCAGCACCGCCCGGTGATCGTCCCAGAGTTGCCGGTTGTCCGGGCTGGTGTCGATTTCCCAGCGCGCCTTGCCGATGAAGCTGCTGATCCACTGCCGGTTTTCCTCGGTCTCGCCGCCTGACAGCACGGTCAGCCGGAACTGCGCGTCCATCTCCCAGTACCAGTCCGAAGACAGCTGGGTCAGGCTGCGGAATTGCAGCTCGCTCCGGCGCAGCCGGGCCTCGGCGGCCCGGTTTTCGGTGATGTCCTCGGCAGTGATCAGCAGGTGGCTGACCTTCCCGCTGGCGTCCCTGAGCGCGACCTTGCGCATGTGGACATGGATGCTGCCGCGGTGCCGGGTGACGGCAATGCGGTCGGGAAAATCCTCGGGCAGTCCGCTCTGGATCAGCGCCAGATCAGCGGCGTGCATGCGGTCGGCATCCTCCCTGGGCCAGAGGTCGTACACCGTGCGTCCGATGGCCTCCTCGCGCGTCACGCCGTACAGGTCCTGCGCGGCCTTGTTCCACACCCGTATCGGATGCCTGCCCTCGACCGACTTCAGGTGCAGCGCAACCGGGACGTTGTCGACAATCCCGTTGAGAAAGTCAAAATCCTGGCGGTGCGCCTCTTCGGCGCGCCGGGCAGCTGTGATGTCGCGCGCCGTTCCGCGGTAACCGCTGAAGCGGCCCTGGCTGTCGAACAGCGGCACCCCGCTGATCGAAAACCAGGTGCTTGTTCCGTCAGGGAACGTGCGCAGGTACTCGAAGCCACGAAACGGCTGGCGCGCATCCAGCACCGCACGGTGAGCCTCCCACGAGCCGCTCAATGGCGTGATGCCGGGCAACTCCCAGCGGCATTTGCCGACCGCGTCGCCAATCAGTTCATCGTTGAACTTGCTGCTGCCGTGGGCCACCTCGAAATCGATGAAGCGGTGGCTGGCGTCCTGCTCCCAGTACCACTCGCCGGAGATGGCCGCCAGGGTAAGCAGCGCATTGCCCTTGAGTGTGCTCAGGGCGAATTGCTGCTCCGACAGCTCACGCCTGAGCGCTTCGTTGGCACGCGTGAGCTCAAGCAGCTCAGCTTTCAGGCGCTCGTTCGCCTCGTGCAGGGCCTGGTCAGGCTTCAATGCCGTCCCCGGTGACTGCTGCCCGGCGGCATCTGTGGCAAGGCCTGCCGGTGGCCGACGGGGCCCGTGCAAGGCAAGCCGCCGTCCGGGTTGCAGCAGAGCGTGGTGTCATGTCTGCCTGTCCTGTGTGTGGGGAGAACGCCGGCCCGCAGGCCGGCGGCGATGTCGTGTCAAGTCTCGACGATCACGCTAAGGTGTGGAATAGGGATAAGTCCTTGTTGGCTGTGGGACAGCAACGCCGGGGCGCAGCAGTTCACTCCAGCGGAATTTTGGTCGCCCGGTCAACCGGGACCGACGCCACGCTGTTTTGCGGGGAGCCCTCGATCACGCGGTCGGAATAGGTCAGGTAGACCAGGGTGTTGCGCGGCGCATCCACCATGCGGACGATGCGTATTTTCTTGAAGATCAGCGAAATGCGTTCGCTGAAGACCTCTTCCTGGACCGGCAGCGGTTTGACAAAAGACACCGGGCCAACCTGCCGGCAGTCGATGGAGGCCTCCGACCGGTCCTCGGCCAGGCCCACCGCGCCCTTGAGCCCGCCGGTCTTGGCGCGCGACATGTAACACGTGATGCCCTTGACCTTGGGATCATCGTGCGCATCCACGACGATCTTGTGGTCGGGGCCGATAAACTTGAAGACCGTGTCAACTTCCCCGATGGTCTGGGCATGAAGCGGCGCGATTGCGGTGAACAGGAGGGCAACCGTGAGGGCAGCGTGGGAGGTCATGGGGGATTCCTGGAAAGTGGACACCCCCACTATAACGACGTCACATCCCGCAAGCGCAAGCCCCAAGCCCAGGGGTCAATAACGCCGCGGATCGTTGGGGCGGCGATCGTTGCGGTTGCGCACGCCGTCGCCATCACGGTCGCGGTCGGCGCGGTTGTGCACGCCATCGCGGTCACGGTCGCCGTGGGGGCCGCTGTGGGCCCGGTGGGGCGGGCCGCTGTCGTAAGGCACGGCCACACAACCAGCCAGGCCGGCCGCGGCAACAAACAGCACAAGGGCAATTTTTCTCATGGGATTCTCCTTTGATGCAGCTGGAAAACGCTGCCATCCCATTGCAAGGCAGCCGCGTATCGGCCGCGTGTGCCGCCGGGACACACGGCGTGAAGCTGGTTACCGGATGTGTGCGCACCGGCTGGAAGACCGGCACGCGCGCTGGCGGGAGTAGCATGGCGTCCTGCCCACACCTGCTGCCCGAGAATCACATGAATTGCCTGCGAAACCTGCTTCTTGCCCCGGCCCTGATGGCCACTGCCTCTTTGCTGCATGCTGCCGGCCCGGGCCCCGCCGCCCCGGTTCATCCGATTGTCGGCACCTGGAGCTGGGTCACATTTGGCGGAAGCTGCGTCGAAACCTGGCAGTTCCGGCCCAACCGGACCGTGCTGGGCACCAGCGGCGAGGAAGTCGTGGAAAAGACATATGAAATCTCTGCCGCGCCAGACGCTGCGGGGTTTTACAGGCTGGTCGAAACAGTGCTGCGTCAGAACGACAAAAAAGACTGTGCGGGGGCGGTGCTGGACGGGCCCGGTGAACAAGGCATACGTTTTATCCAGTTCAGCCCGCAGCGCGACAAGCTGCTGGTTTGCCAAACGGCTGCGCTCACAGCCTGCTTCGGGCCGCTCAAGCGCGTACCCTGAGGTTTGAACAAAAGTTTCTCAAGACACGGAAAGAATGACGGCCCGGCGGGTGGCAGGCGGGCGGCCCGTGGCGGGCGGCGAACGATGTCGAAGGAAGGTGATCTGCCGTACCGGGCGGACGCCAGAGCGTCCGGCTCCGGCCGGCAAACCACTTCAGCCCTGATTGACCGCGGCGCCTGCGCGGCGACGGCGTGTCGTGGCCGGCGCATTCGCCGCCATGTCTGCAGCGTCGCGTTTGCTGACGTAGTTGCGGTACAGCTTTGCAGCCAGGCCGGAGGTGATGGCGAACACAATCAGTTTGCGTAACATGTGGACGGCTCCTTAAAACACGCCGAACAGCATGAGCAGAATGATGATGCTGATGGGGACACCGAGTAGCCAGGCAATGATGGGCATTTGTTTTCTCCAAGGTTGATTTAAGAGACTTAAAGATAAATGCGCTGTTTTGCCGTGGGTGCGGGAGCTCGCCCAAAGCACGGGTAGGGCCACACCTACACACTGGCGGCGCGGGCGGCGCTTGAGAAACCGCCAGGCGCGGGCCACACTCTGTATATTTCAGCGGGGCAGCATTCGCGCACCAACGCCTGTATCTAAATGACCATGAAAAAACTCTACCGGTATTTCTTCCGCGGCCTGATCACCGTGTTGCCGCTGGCGCTCACGCTGTACCTGCTCTACATCTTCCTGGCCTGGACGGAAAAACTCACGCTGTGGCTGCTGAGCCCCTTCATCGGCGGTTTCTACATCCCCGGCATGGGCCTGGTGTCCGGCGTGCTGATCATCCTGCTGATCGGTTACCTGGTTTCCAAACCCAGGGTGCGCCGGCTCTTGTCGATTGTCGAGCTGCCCTTCACCAACCTGCCCGTCGTCAAAAGCATTTACAGCTCGCTGAAGAGTTTTGCCGACTACTTTTCACCCTCGAGCAAACCCGGCGAACAAAGCGTGGTGATCCTGCGCATGCCCGGCCACCCGCTCGAAATCGTGGGACTCATCACGCGTCGCGGCTTCGCCGACCTGCCTGAAGGTTTCCTGCCGGGTGAACGCGTGGCGGTGTACCTGCCCATGGGCTACATGATTGGCGGCTACACCGTGTTTGTGCCTGTGGAATGGGTGCAGCCTATCGACATGTCGGTCGAGGAAGCCATGCGTTCCTCGCTGATTGCCTGGATGGCGCGGCCCGCGGTGAGCTCGCCCGGGACCGGCCCCTCACGTTGAACCCTTCCTGAAAGGAGACTGCCGCATGAAGCTTTATTTCAATCCCCAGAGCCGCGCGGTCATCGCCAAATGGATGCTGGACGAATGTGCCGCCAGCTACGAGATCGTGCCCATCAATTTTGAAAAGCGCGAGCACAAGACCCCGGCTTTCCTGAAGATCAACCCGGCGGGCAAGCTGCCGGCGCTGGTCGATGGCGACGCGCGGCTGTTCGAAAATGCCGCCATTGGTTTGTACCTGGCGGAAAAGTTTCCCGATGCCGGCCTGGCGCCGCTGGCGGGCTCGGCAGAGCGCGGACGCTTCCTGTCGCTGATGGTGTATTCCACCGCGCAGCTCGAGCCATCCATGGGCGACAGCCTGCTCAAGCTGGAGACCCAGCCCTCACGCGGCTGGAACAACTTCGAGATGGTCAAGGATGCGGTCGAGAGTGAGCTCGGCGACGGCCGCTGGCTGTTCGGCGAGCAGTTCACCCTGGCCGACATCATGATCGGTGCCATGTTTTTATGGCAGCGGCGCTGGGGTGGCAGCACCGGCCGGCCGCGTCTGGAAGCCTATATGGACCGGCTGGCGGCCCGGCCTGCGGCGATGAAGCTGTAAAAAAAACGGGGCCCTGGGCCCCGTTTTGTTTTGTCAGTGCGCCTGGCGCGACGGACCGGGTCCCCGGCCGGCAATGTGCCGGAAGGTGATGCGGCCCTTGCTCAGGTCGTAGGGCGACAGTTCCAGCGACACCTGGTCACCGGCAAGGATGCGGATGTGGTTCTTGCGCATCTTGCCGGAGGTGTAGGCGACCAGCTTGTGGCCGTTGTCCAGCGTCACGCGAAACCGCGAGTCGGGCAGGACCTCGTTGACCAGCCCGTGCATTTCAATCAGTTCTTCTTTGGCCATGATGTAACTCCTTGGAAATTGGAAAAAATATCGCTACGGGCGCGCAGCTCAGGCGCAAGCCGGTGTTGAACGTTCGTGGATCCAGCCCATCGCGTGTTCGGTGGCGTAATGCACGGCTGCAGACGCGCTGTCAAACAGCCCGCTGAAACGCATCACGCGGTCGTGCGTGGCGCTGCCGCGCCCGGACCGGATGGACACGGAGGCGACGTAACGGCCTTCGCCCTGGGGCTTGGCCAGCGGTGAGACAAGGTACTTGCCCACCGAAATGTGGTTGTGATCAATCGTCATAAAAGTCGGTGCCGGGTATGTTTCCCGGCTTGATAAATGGAGAAATAAACGGCCTGCGAGCAAGCCAACGGTTATCCGGTTCTGCCTGCCCGGCCTGGAAGGACCGGGTGGGTGAGCCTTGAGTGGGCACCGTTGGGAGAAGTGCTCGCTAGGAAAGGGAACAGTGCTGAGAGAGTTCAATGCTGTGGGGGCACTGAAAACACTGTGAATCCGGGCTCTGAGAAGCGCCGCATTTGAGAAGGAAGCCAGAGTGATGGGACTTCGTTGAAAAAAGCTGATGCGTTACCGAAGTCCTTATTGTACCCGCTGCGGCGCATTTCTGCAGGATCGCGGGGCGTTTGGCCGCCTCTCCCGATGATTGTGGAAAAACCCCTACAACCCGCCGGCGCCAAACGGCCCACACTGAAAGCTCATCGCCGTCATCGACGGTTTTTTCCTGGCAGACCGCAGCGGCGGGCCTGCACTGACCAAAGGACATCCAGCATGCAAGTTCAAGTCAACACCAACCACAGCATCGAAGGCCGCGAAGCGCTGGAGCGCTGGGCGCATGCCGAAATCAACCAGACCCTGGAACGTTTCAGCCACGAGATCACGCGTGTGGAAGTGCACCTGAGCGACGAAAACAGCGGCAAGGCCGGGGCCGCCGACAAGCGCTGCCTGATGGAAGCCCGCTTGGCCAACCATGCGCCGGTCGCAGTCACACACCATGCGCCGGGCATCGATGAAGCCTTCCGGGGCGCCGAGGGCAAACTCAAACGCGCGCTGGACAGCACGCTGGACCGCCTGAAACAGCACCGCGACCGTGATTCGATCCGCAAGGACGCGGATGCGCTGATCCAGCCTGAACAGGCCGCCGACCTCAAATAGCTATCAAATCGATAGCTGCCGGCCCTTGAAAAACGTGGGCAGGAGCCGCAAAAGGCCGTGACTTCTACCAGCCGGGGCCGCGGAACCGGTTGCCGGGCCGCAGGCGCAGTGCCGCCTTGGGGGCAGAGAGCTGCGCGAAGCGAGCGACGTGGGGGCCCTACTGCTACGCTTCGAATTGCGGGTGCAATTGCCGGATCCGGCTCATGGCCATGCCGGCTGCCGCCGTGCGGGTTTCCACCCCAAGCTTGGCAAACACCCGCTCCAGGTGTTTCTTGACGGTCATCGGGCTGGTGCCCAGGATGTCGCCGATGTCGCGGTTGATCTTGCCCTTGACCACCCAGTACAGCACCTCGGCCTCGCGCGCCGTGAGTTTGAAGCTCAGGCTCATGGCCTGGATCACCGTGTCGTCGGATTCCTCGCGCATGATGATCAGCCAGTCGTCGTCGCCGGTCTGCTGGTGCAGCCGGAAGGTCAGGCGGCGCGCCACCGAGGCCGCGCTTTCGCACACCAGGCGCGGCGGTTCGATCTGCCGTTCGGCATCGGCGAGGTTGCGCCGCAGCCAGTTCAGCACCGCCTCCGGCGTCTGCGGCGCGCTGGTTCCGTAATACCGCTGCAGCAGTTCCCGCGCCAGCGGTGTTTGCCACATCAGCTTGCCGTCGCTCACCCGCACCGTGATGGTGGCGTAGCCGAAGGCATCCAGCGCATTGCGCGCCTGGCGCTTTTCACGCGCGCTCTGCAGGTGCACACCGATGCGCGCCAGCACCTCCTTGGGCTTGATCGGCTTGGTGACATAGTCCACGCCACCCGAATCCAGCGCAGCCACCAGGTACTCGGTCTCGGTCAGGCCGGTCATGAAAATGATGGGAATGTGCGCGGTGCGGGCGTCGGCCTTCAGGCGTTTGGCGACCTCGAAACCGTCCATGCCGGGCATCATGGCGTCGAGCAGCACGATGTCGGGCAGGGCTTGCGCGGCGCGCTGCAGCGCCGCCTCGCCATGCGTGGCCACCAGCACGGTGAAGCCCGATTCATCGAGCGCGTCATGCAGCACCGACAGGTTGTCCGGCACGTCGTCGACGATCAGCACCACGTCGCTGTTGGCGCGGTCCAGGGTCTGCGCAAGCACGCGGTCGTTCATGTCGGCACCTGGCTGAGCTGCTGGCTCATGGTCTCGAACTGGAACTGGCGCGCCAGACTGCGCATCTCGGCGGCAAAACCGGCGCTTTGCGGCTGCGTATTTTCAATCTCGTCGAGCGTGTTCATGATGCCGCGAAAATAACCGAGGTCGACCACCTCGCGCAAGGCGTCGAGTTGCGCGGCCGGCGGGTAGATGCGCGCCCGGGTCGCCGGCGGCGCCGCGGCCGGCGCCGGCACCGGCGCTTCGAGCCACACGAGTTGCAGGCGCCGCTCCAGCCAGTCCAGCAACTCGCTGTGGCGCACCGGCTTGAGGATGAAGTCTTCCAGCCTTACGCCGACGTCGTTGTCCAGGCCCTTGTCGAAAGCATTCGCCGACACGATGGCCAGGTGGATGCCGGCATGGCCGGCGGCACGCACGCGGCGCAGTGTTTCCCAGCCGTCGATGCCGGGCATGGCCAGGTCCATCAGGATCACCTCGGGGCGGTAACCGGCGGCCAGCAAATCCAGGCAGTCATGGCCGCTGGCGGCAGTGCGCAGCTCGAAACCCAGCGGCTCCAGCACGTTGACCAGCAATTCGCGGTCGGCCTCCTCGTTGTCCACCACCAGCACGCGCCGCCGCGCGCCCGCATAACCGTAACGCGCCTTGTGCGCGCGCGACGAGGGCACCGGCAGCGCCGCGCCGGGCGCCAGCCGCACCTCGGGCAAAAACAGCTTGACGCGAAACACCGAGCCGACATCGGGGGTGCTGGCCACCGTGAGTTCACCGCCCATCAGGTCGGTCAGCATCTTGGCAATCGTCAGGCCCAGGCCCGCGCCGGGCGCGGCCGGTCCCGGCGTGGATGCGCGCGTGAAGGGTTCGAAAATGCGCTCGATCTCTTCGGCCGACAGGCCCGGGCCGGTGTCCTCGATCTCGATGCTGGCCATCTCGCGCGCGTACTTCAGGCGCAGGCTGATGCGGCCGCTGGCGGTGAACTTGATCGCATTGCCCAGCAGGTTGATCAGGATTTGCCGCACGCGTTTTTCGTCGGCGCGCACCACCACCGGCAAGGAGCCCTCGGACTCGAAGTGAAAACCCAGGCCCTTGGCCTGCGCCTCGAGCTCGAACATGCCGGTCAGCTCCTGCACAAAGTCGGTGAAGTGCATGGGTTTGACATTGAGCGTGAGCTTGCCGCTTTCGATGCGGGCAATGTCCAGCGTGCCTTCAATCAGCGACAGCAGGTGTTCGCCGCCGCGCTTGATCACGCCCACGGCCTGCTGGCGGTGCGGCGGAATCGACGTGTCTTCGCCCATCAGCTGCGCATAACCGAGGATGCTGTTCAGCGGCGTGCGCAGCTCGTGGCTGATCGCGCTGATGTAGCGGCTTTTGGCCTGGTTGGCGAGGTCTGCCACACGTTTGGCCTGCTGCAGCGCCTCGTCGGTCTGGCGGTGCGACTCGATTTCCTTCATCAGCAAATGCGTCTGGCGGTTCGATTCTTCCTGCGCCACCTGCCGGCTCTTGTGCGCCAGCACCAGCCACCAGGCCACCAGGCCGGCAATCACCAGCAGCGCCATGTAGGCCTTCAAAAATCCCGAACGCAGCGCCGACTCGGTCGCCACCTCCAGATCGAGCAGCGCGCGCATCTCCTGGTGGTACAGCAGGCCAAACACACTGGCCAGCAGCGGCACCACAATCAGCATCAGCAGCAGGAAGTGGCCCAGGCCGGTGTCGAGGTAGGGCCAGATGCGGCGCGGCAGCAGCCAGCGCAGGGTGGCCGACCACTGCGCCGACAGGCTGGCCTGCGGCTTGCACAAATCACCGCAGCGCGCGTCCAGCGTGCAGCACAGCGAGCAGATGTGGCCCTGGTAGGCCGGGCAATGCGCCATGTCAGGGCCTTCGTAGTCGCGCTCGCAGATCACGCAGCGTTTGAGCGCATACGGCCTGTAGTTCCCCTGGGCGTCGGTCCCGGGCGTTTCACCCTGGCGTGCAATGTAATAACGGCCTTTCGTCGCCCAGGCGATCAGCGGCGAGGCTACAAAGGCCGTGCCCAGCGCAATGACCGCGGAGAAAGCCTGGGCCAGCGGGCCGAACAGGCCCAGGTGCGCGCTGACCGATAGCAGCGAGGCCAGCGCCATCGCGCCGACACCGACCGGGTTGATGTCGTAGAGGTGGGCCCGCTTGAACTCGATGCCCGGGGGTGACAGGCCCAGCGGCTTGTTGATGACCAGGTCGGCGACCACCGCCATCATCCAGGCGATCGCGATGTTGGAGTACAGGCCCAGCACATCGCCCAGCGCCTGAAACACATTCATCTCCATCAGCATGAAGGCGATCAGGGTGTTGAACACCACCCAGACCACACGCCCCGGGTGGCTGTGTGTCAGGCGCGAGAAGAAGTTGGACCAGGCCAGCGAGCCGGCATAGGCGTTGGTGACATTGATCTTGAGCTGCGAGATCACCACAAACAGCGCCGTCGCCGCCACCGCCCAGCCGTAATGCGGAAACACGTATTCGTAGGCCGCCAGGTACATCTGGTTCGGGTCCACCGCGCGGTCCAGCGGCACCATGTGCTGGATCGCCAGATAGGCCAGGAAAGCGCCGCCCAGCATCTTGACCACACCCAGCAGCACCCAGCCCGGGCCGCCGGCCAGCACGCCGGCCCACCAGCGGCGGCGCGTGGCCGCAGTGCGCGCCGGCATGAAACGCAGGTAGTCGGCCTGCTCACCCATTTGGGTGATGAGCGCAATCCCGACCGTCAAGGCAGCACCAAACAAGTGCAGATCAAAGCCCGAATTGGCGCCTTTTTCACCTTTGTAGTGCGTTATTCCGGTAAATGCGCCGGGGTCACGCACCAAAACATACACGAACGGCACGACCAGCATGATCAGCCACAGCGGCTGCGTCCACATCTGAAAGCGGCTGATGACAGAGACGCCATAGGTCACCATCGGGATCACCACCAGCGCGCAGATCAGATAGCCCCAGCTCGGTGGAATGCCCAGCGCCAGCTCCAGTGCATAGGCCATGACCGCCGCCTCCAGCGCAAAAAAGATGAAGGTGAAGGACGCGTAGATCAGCGAGGTCAGGGTCGAGCCGATGTAACCAAAGCCGGCGCCGCGCGTCAGCAGGTCCATGTCCACGCCGTAACGCGCGGCATAAATGCTGATCGGCAGGCCGGCCATGAAAATGATCAGCCCGGTGGCGACGATGGCCCAGAAGGCATTGGTAAAGCCGTATTGCACCAGCAGGGTGGCGCCCACCGCTTCCAGGATCAGGAAGGAGGCCGCGCCGAAGGCGGTGTTGGCGACGCGCCACTCCGACCATTTGCGAAAACTCTGCGGCGTGAACCGCAGCGCGTAGTCTTCCATGGTTTCGCTGGCGACCCAGCTGTTGTAGTCGCGCCTGACCTTGATGATGCGCTGCACCGGTGCTTCGCCGTCGCCGGCGGGCAAGGGCGCAGGCGCCCACGGTGGCACGGCCTGCGCAGGCAGGGGCAGTGGTGCAACCGGGGTGTCCATGGGTGGGCGTCAATACGTCATCAGGCGGATCTGCTGGAGTGCAGATTCCATGCCACAGAGGGCCCGACCCAGCCTCCTGTGGCACCATTCTTGCACCCCGGCACACGCAACCCTGCTGCAGCCGCCCCCGGAGAGACCATGGAATTGACCCCCAGAGAAAAAGACAAGCTGCTGATCTTCACGGCCGCCCTGCTGGCCGAACGCCGCCAGGCCCGTGGCCTGAAACTCAACTACCCGGAAGCCGTCGCGCTGATCAGCGCCGCCGTGATGGAAGGCGCGCGCGACGGCAAAACCGTGGCACAGCTCATGAGCGAAGGCCGGACCATCCTGACGCGTGCGGACGTGATGGACGGCATCCCCGAACTGATCCCCGACATCCAGGTCGAGGCCACCTTTCCCGACGGAACCAAGCTGGTCACCGTGCACCAGCCGATTGTTTGAACACAGCGAGACAGCACCATGCCAAACCCACTCAAAAACGCTCTTATTTTGATAGCTGCCGGTGCCCTGCCGATATGGGCTGGCGCCCATCCAGGCCATGAAACCGGCGACATCGCGCTGAGCCATGCCAGCGCCTTCCTGGGCGGCTTCTCACATCCGCTGACCGGGCTGGATCACCTCGCAGCCATGGTCGCGGTCGGCCTGTGGAGTGCGCTGGCCGCGCGCCGTGCCTGGCCCGACCTGCTGTGGGCGCCGCTGGGTTTTGCCGCCATGCTGCTGGCCGGCGCCTTTCTCGGCCTGCAGGGTATGCAGGTGCCGGCGGTCGAACCCATGATTGCCGCCTCGCTGCTGGTGACCGGCCTGCTGGTGCTGACGCGCTGGCGTGTGCCCGGCATCGCTGCCGCGGCAGGGGTCGGCGTGTTTGCGGTGTTCCACGGCCTGGCCCACGGTTATGAGCTGGCCGGTGATGCGAACGCGCTGCCGGTCGTCGCCGGCATGTTGTGCGCCACCGTGCTTTTGCATGCGGCCGGCGTCGCCGCCGGCAGGGCCTTGCGCCATGCCAATGTCTGGGTGCCGCGCCTGGCCGGCGCTGGCGTGGCGGTTTTCGGACTGGCCCTGCTCGACCGACTCGCCTGAGGCATCACCATGATCCCCGGCGAATTGCTGACCGACGGCCCCGACCACGAACTCAACAGGGGGCGCCGCACCCTGACGGTGGTGGTGCAAAACAGCGCCGACCGGCCCATCCAGGTCGGCTCGCACTACCACTTCGCTGAAACCAATGGCGCGCTGGCCTTCGACCGCGCCGCCGCGCAGGGCATGCGCCTGAACATCGCATCGGGCACGGCCGTGCGTTTTGAACCGGGCCAGCAGCGCACCGTCGAGCTGGTGGACTTCGCCGGTGAACGAAAAATTTACGGCTTTCGCGGCCTGGTGAACGGCGCACTTTGAGGCGCGCGTTGGAGTGTTGAGACGCAGCAAGAACTTGGCACTGTCATTGCGGGCTTGACCCGCAATCCATGGATCCCGGATCAAGTCCGGGATGACAGATATCTTTGGATCAGGAAAGAGACGACTCATGGCAACCATTGGCAGACGCGCCTACGCAGAAATGTTCGGCCCCACCACGGGCGACCGCCTGCGCCTGTCCGACACCGAGCTGATGATCGAGGTCGAGGCCGACTACACGCTGCGCGCCGGCAGTTACGGCGAAGAGGTCAAATTCGGCGGCGGCAAGACGATCCGTGACGGCATGGCGCAGTCGCAAAAGACGCGGGCCGAGGGTGCGATGGACTGCGTGATGACCAATGCGCTGATCATCGACCACTGGGGCATCGTCAAGGCCGACATCGGCCTGAAGGGCGGGCGCATCGCCGCCATCGGCAAAGCCGGCAACCCCGACACCCAGCCCGGCGTCGAGATGATCATCGGCCCCGGTACCGAGATCATCAGCTGCGAAGGCATGATTGTCACCGCCGGCGGCATCGACTCGCACATCCACTTCATCTGCCCGCAGCAGATCGAGGAAGCGCTGAGCTCGGGCGTGACCACCATGCTGGGCGGCGGCACCGGACCGGCCACCGGCACCTTCGCCACCACCTGCACACCGGGGCCCTGGAACATTGAACGCATGTTGCAGGCCGCTGACGCTTTCCCGATCAACCTGGGCTTTCTCGGCAAGGGCAACGCCAGCCTGCCGGCCGCGCTGCATGAACAAATCGACGCCGGCGTGATCGGCCTGAAGCTGCACGAGGACTGGGGCACCACCCCGGCCGCGATCAGCAACTGCCTGGACGTGGCGGACGAGACCGACACCCAGGTCGCGATCCACAGCGACACGCTCAACGAAAGCGGTTTTGTCGAGAACACGATTGCCGCGACCAAGGGCCGCACCCTGTGTGCCTTCCACACCGAGGGCGCGGGCGGCGGCCATGCACCCGACATCCTCAAGGTCGTGGGCGAGCAGAACTTCCTGCCCTCGTCGACCAACCCGACCATGCCCTACACCGTCAACACGCTGGACGAACATGTGGACATGCTGATGGTCTGCCACCACCTGGACCCGGCAATTGCCGAGGACCTGGCCTTCGCCGAAAGCCGCATCCGCAAGGAAACGATCGCCGCCGAAGACGTGTTGCACGACCTGGGCGCGATCAGCATGATGAGCAGTGACAGCCAGGCCATGGGCCGCGTCGGCGAGGTCATCATCCGCACCTGGCAGACCGCGCACAAGATGAAGCTGCAGCGCGGCAAGCTGCCCGAAGACACCGAACGCAATGACAACTTCCGCGCCAAACGCTACATCAGCAAATACACCATCAACCCGGCAATTGCCCACGGCATCGCGCACGAGGTCGGCTCCATCGAGGTCGGCAAGTGGGCCGACCTGGTGGTCTGGAAACCAGCCTTCTTCGGCATCAAGCCGGCGCTGATCCTCAAGGGTGGTTTCATCGCCATGGCCGCCATGGGCGACCCGAACGCCTCGATACCGACACCGCAGCCGGTGCACTACCGCCCCATGTTCGGCGGCTTCGGTGGCGCGATTGCCAAAGGCTCGCTGACCTTTGTGTCGCAGGCGGGCCTGGCCGGCGGTATCAAGGAGCGCTTTGGCCTGGCCAAAAACCTCGCCGCCGTGAAAAACATACGCGGCGTGCAGAAGCGCCACATGATCCACAATGACTACGCGCCCAGGATGGAGGTCGATGCCCAGACCTACTCGGTGCGCGCCGACGGCCAGTTGCTGACCTGCGAGCCGGCAACGAGTTTGCCGATGACGCAGCGCTATTTTCTTTTTTAGGTGCACATGGAAATCCGTGTCGACGATCTGCGCGGACCGGCCATTGCCGCCTTGCTGCAAGTGCACCTCGACGCGATGCACCAGCACTCTCCGCCCGAAAGCGTCCATGCGCTCGATCTTGAAGCCTTGCGCCATCCGTCCATCACGTTCTGGACGGCGCATGACGACGATGACCTGATGGGTTGCGGCGCCCTGAAGCAACTGACGGCCACACACGCCGAGATCAAATCGATGCGCACGGCGCAAGCCCATGTGCGCAAGGGTGTGGCACGCGCACTGCTGCGCCACATCGAGGCGGCAGCGCGTGCCAGGGGCATACGGCAGCTCAGCCTGGAAACCGGCCCCCACGCTCCTTTTGCCGCAGCCCAGCAGCTGTATCGCAGTGAAGGTTTTCTCGAGTGTGGGCCTTTTGCCGACTATGCGCCGGATCCCTACAGCCTGTTCATGACCAAAACGCTTTCCTGATGCACGCGGGCGCCCTGCGCCACAATGCAGACACTTCGCTCAACACCTGAATTTATGCTCCAAGTCTCCAAATCAATTTCCCAGGGCGCCGGCCTGGCGCCAGTGCTGCTCAAGCGCGCGGCCACGGTCGAACTCGACTGGGACATCCGCCAGAAAAGCCGCTTCGAGGCCACCGATTCGCTGGGCCGCCAGCTCGGCATCTTTTTGCCGCGCGGCACCCTGGTCCGCGGTGGCGATGTGCTGGTGGCTGAAGACGGCACCATGGTCCGGGTGATCGCGGCACCGCAGGCCGTGCTGCGCATCACGGCCTGCACCTCGCACGGCAGCCCCTTCGACCTGACCCGCGCGGCCTACCACCTGGGCAACCGGCATGTGCCGATTGAGCTCAAGCCGGATCACCTGAAGATAGAACCGGACCATGTGCTGGCCGGGATGCTGCGGTCCATGCATCTGATCGTCAACGAGGTCAGCGAATCCTTCGAGCCCGAAGGCGGCGCCTACAGCGCGGGTGGCCACGGCCATGCGCACGAGGGCGGACATGGCCACGCGCACGCACATGCGCCCGCTGCAGCGCCCGCGCCTCATGTGCACGGGCCCGGCTGCGCCCATGACCAGGCGCATGAGCACGATCACGGCCATGCGCACGAGGCGCCGCCGGTCGCGATCCAGATCCACACCCACAAGCCGCACAGCCATTGAGCGCCACGGCCCAGCCCCTGCCGGCCGCCAGCCTGCTGCAGCTGATCTGGCTGGCCTCCCCGGCCCTGCCGGTCGGTGGCTTTTCCTACTCCGAAGGGCTGGAAGCCGGCGTGGACCGGGCGGGATTAGCTACAGAAAGCATAGCAGCCGACTGGCTCAGCGACCAGCTGCACCTGAGCCTGGCGCGCGGCGACCTGGCCGTGATCGCCCAAGCCATCCCTGCCTGGCGCAGCAAGAACCTGGAGCGGGTCAAAGCCCTCAATGACTGGGTGCTGCAGACCCGCGAAACCAGCGAGCTGCGCCTGCAGGCCGAACAGATGGGCCGCTCCCTGCTCGAGTGGCTGCGCAACCACCAGAGCATCAGTGATAGCCATCTGCAGGCCTGCGCCGCTCTGCCGCCCACTTACCCTGTGACCTTTGCCCTCGCCGCCTCGCCGCTGGACGCCGGCGTGCCCGACTGCCTGAGCGCCTACGCTTTCGGCTGGGCTGAAAACATGATGCAGGCCGCGCTCAAATCCGTGCCGCTGGGCCAGAGCGCCGGCCAGCGCATACTGGCAAGGCTGGCCACAGAAATCCCGGCGGCCATCACCACGGCAATGGCGCTTTCCGACAATGATCGCCAGGCGTTTTCGCCGATGCTGGCGATTCTTTCCTCGCAACACGAGACCCAATATTCACGGCTGTTCCGGTCATGAGCAATGAGATGAAAAAGTGTCATTGCGGGCTTGACCCGCAATCCATGCCCCCGACTTCCGCGCAGAACAAACGCCATGGATCACCCCGGATCGGAGTCCGGGGCAGGCTCCTCAAGGCCGGGATGACGTCCAGGCAAAATCACACAACACTCGCAAGGCACTTCTGATGAGCATGCACCACATCGCCAACCGCACCAAAAAACTCCCTCCGCTGCGCGTCGGCATAGGCGGGCCGGTCGGCTCCGGCAAAACCACACTGCTCGAGATGTTGTGCAAGGCCATGAAGACCAGATACGACCTGGTGGCGATTACCAACGACATCTACACCAAGGAAGACCAGCGCATCCTGACCGTCAGCGGCGCGCTGGATGCCGAACGCATCATGGGCGTGGAAACCGGCGGCTGCCCGCACACCGCGATCCGCGAAGACGCCTCGATCAACCTCGAGGCCATCGACCGCATGCTGGAAGATTTTCCCGATGCCGACGTGGTGTTTGTCGAGTCCGGCGGCGACAACCTGGCCGCGACCTTCAGCCCCGAACTCAGCGACCTGACGATTTACGTGATCGACGTCGCCGCCGGCGAAAAAATCCCGCGCAAGGGCGGCCCCGGCATCACCAAAAGCGATCTGTTCGTGATCAACAAAACTGACTTGGCCCCCTACGTCGGCGCCGATCTGGCCGTGATGGAAGCCGACACCATCCGCATGCGCACGACGGCCAAAGGCCTC
>LNFM01002883.1_pt1 | contig 38534 bp, 31 predicted proteins | sample 596031 | NCBI WGS metagenome assembly LNFM01 (sample SAMN04254537, study PRJNA301005) | activated carbon metagenome | isolation source: dual media filters at the Ann Arbor, Michigan drinking water treatment plant | place: USA: Ann Arbor | reverse complement strand
TTTACGCCGCCGCCGGTCGACGGACTCGGCGCCATCGGCGGCTTCAAGCTGCAGCTCGAAGACCAGGCCGGTCTCGGGGATGAAGCCATGTACCAGGCGCTGCAGGGCGTGCTGATGAAGGCGTGGCAGACACCCGAGCTCGCCGGCGTGTTCTCGAGCTACCAGATCAACGTGCCGCAGCTGAATGCCGCCATCGATCGCGAAAAGGCCAAGCAGATGGGCATCGATCTGAATGACCTGTTCGCGACGCTTCAGATCTACCTGGGCTCGCTGTACGTCAATGACTTCAACCGCTTCGGCAAGACCTATCGCGTCGTCGTGCAGGCCGATGCGCAGTACCGCTCGCGCGCCGAAGACATCGCGCAGCTGAAAACGCGCAACGCGGCCGGCGAAATGGTGCCGCTCGGCGCCGTGCTCGACGTCGAGCAGGCCTTCGGCCCGGACCGCGCGATCCGCTACAACGCGTTTCCATCCGCCGACATCAACGGCGCTGGCGCGCCCGGCGTGAGCTCGGGCCAGGCACGCGACATCATGGAGAACCTGCTGCGCGAAAACCTGCCGCGCGGGATCTCGTTCGAATGGACCGAGCTGACCTACCAGGAGATCCTCGCCGGCAACACCGCCGTGCTGGTCTATCCGCTGTGCGCGCTGCTCGTGATGCTGGTGCTCGCCGCGCTCTACGAAAGCTTCCGCCTGCCGCTCGCGATCATCCTGATCGTGCCGCTGTGCATGCTGTTCGCGATCCTCGGCGTCTGGTACACCGGCGGCGACAAGAACATCTTCACGCAGATCGCGCTGTTCGTGCTGATGGGGCTCGCGTGCAAGAACGCGATCCTGATCGTCGAGTTCGCGCGCGAGCTCGAAATTCACGATCCGACGATAGGCCCGGTCAAGGCCGCGCTCGAGGCCTGCCGGCTGCGTCTGCGGCCGATCCTGATGACTTCGATCGCCTTCATCATGGGCGTGTTGCCGCTGGTGCTGTCGAGTGGCGCGGGGTCGGAGATGCGGCATGCGATGGGCGTCGCGGTGTTCTCGGGCATGATCGGCGTGACGCTGTTCGGCCTGTTCCTGACGCCGGTGTTCTACGTTTTGCTCGGCAAGCGCCCGGCGCCGCCGCCGGTCGCCACGGCACCCGAGCAGGAGCGCGGCGTATGAAGATGCGTGCACTGTCGGCTCTCTGCGCGGGTCTCGCGCTGTCCGCCTGTTCGCTGGCGCCGCCGCTCGAGCGGCCGGCGATCGACATGCCGGTGGCCTACAAGGAAGCGCTGCCGCCGATCGACGGCACGTGGAAGGAAGCCGCGCCGGCGGACGCGGCGGCGCGTGGCGACTGGTGGCGGGTGTTCGACGACGCGCTGCTCGCGGCGCTGATCGAGGAAGCCGGCAGTGCGGGCTGCGGCCGCGGCGCGCATCGAACAGAGCCGCGCGCTGGTGAAGACCGCGCAGTCGGCGCGCCTGCCGCAGGTCGGGCTCGGCGCCGGCGCGGCGCGCTCGCAGCCGACGAACGTGATCCCGGGCCTGCCCGGCAACCTCGACGTGCCGCCCTACGATCTGTACCAGGCGCGCGTCAGCGCGAGTTACGAAGTCGACCTGTTCGGCCGCGTGCGCGATGGCGTGACGGCGTCGACGGCCGATCTCGGCGCACAGCAGGCCCTGTTCGAATCGCTGAAGCTCAGCCTGCAGGCCGATGTCGCGCGTCTGTATTTCCTGATCCGCCAGTCCGATGCGGAAATCGACGTCGTGCAGGAGGCGATTCGCTTCCGTCGCGAGACCGTGCGCATCCTCGAACGGCGGCTCGACGCCGGCGACATCAGCGAACTCGACATCGTGCGGGCCAGGGGCGAACTCGCGAGCGCGCGCACCGATGCGCTGACGCTCGAACGCACGCGTGGCCAGTATGAACATGCGCTGGCGACGCTGCTGGGTCGTGCGCCGGCGGCGTTCACGCTGCGTCCGGCGCCGCTCGCGGCGCAGCCGCCGGCCGTGCCGGCCGGACTGCCGTCGGCGCTGCTCGAGCGTCGTCCCGACATCGCCGCCGCCGAACGTCGCCTCGCGGCGGCGAATGCGCGCATCGGGGTCGCAAAGGCGGCGTTCTATCCGCTGCTGAACCTGACGGCCGACGCCGGCGTCGCAGCGGGTGACATCAGCGATCTGTTCTCGTGGTCCGCGCGCACCTGGACGCTCGGTCCGCTCGCCGGCACGCTGCTGACGCTGCCGATCTTCGACGGGGGCCGCAATCGCGCGAATCTCGAGCGCGCGGAAGCGGCGCTCGGTGAAGAAGCCGCCGCCTATCGCCAGACCGTGCTCGGCGCGTTCACGGAAGTCGAGGATGCACTGATCGGCCTGCGCACGCTGGCCGCCCAGACCGAGACGGTGCGCTTGTCGCAGCAGACCGCGGCACGCGCCGTGGCCATCGCGCAGCGGCGCTATGACGCCGGCGCCACGGGCTATCTCGATGTGATCGATGCGCAGCGCGAAGCGCTGAACGTCGATCGCCTGCAGGAACAGATCAGGGGCGCGCGTCTCGCGACATCGGTAGCACTGATCAAGGCGCTCGGCGGCGGCTGGTAGGCGCGCGCCCGACACGCTGCGGCGTTTCGCGCAGTGCGCGGGTCGGCCGCAGTCCCGCGCGACAGGGACGATGAACTGACGGCGACCCGTCGCCGCGCAGGTTAACTTTCAGTTAAGCGAAGGCCCCCTACGATGGCCGCGTTTGCCTGGCGCATGGTTGTTCCATCGCGTCTGGCCGTTTAGCACCCCTCGGACGGGACGGCGCACGGCGCCCCACTCGCCGAACTGAAAGGATCGAAGCATGAATATCCGCCTGTTGATGGCCTGTCTCGCGTTGGGCCTGTTGACCGCGTGCAGCGAAGAGCCCGCCTCCACCGCTGCCGATGCAGCAGCGACCGCCCAGGACAAGGCGGCCGCGGCCGTTGGCGAAGTGAAGCAGGCGGCTGAAGCCACCGCCGAGGCTGCCGCTGCGGCAGCGGACGCGACGGGTGAAGCGGCCGCTGAGGCGACGGCCGCCGCGGCGGACGCCACTGCAGCGGCGGCGGATGCCGCCGTCGAAGCGACGGACGAGGCGATCGAGGCCACCGACGCCGCTGCTGCTGCCGCGGCCGACACCGCCGCCGACGCGACGGCCACCGCGAGCGAGGTGGCGAAGAACGTCGTGGCCGACACCGAAGCCAAGGTCGACGCGGCGATGGAAGCCGGCAAGGCGGCGATGGACGCGGCGGTGGAAAAGGCCGAGGACGCCGTGCCCGCGAAACCGTAACGCCGACGGTCCGCGGGGCGGCGCGCTTTTCCCACCGGTCGCGCCACCCACGTGGCAGAATCCGGGGGGTCTCCCGATCGGCTGCCTGCCCATGACCCGCGACATCCACGTGCCGTCCGTCAACCCCGCGCAAATCCGGGGCCCCAGCCGTGACATCTTCGCCGCGATGGGCGAAGACAACATCTTTCGCATGCTGGAAGACTTCTATCTCGAACTCGATCGCGCGTCGCCGGCGCTGCGCGCGCTGTTCCCGGCCGACATGATCGAGGCGTCGAAGAAATCGGCCGCCTTCTTCGTCGGTCTGCTCGGTGGACCGCCGCTGTATCAACAGCGTCACGGCAACCCGATGATGCGCGCCCGCCACCTGCCCTTCACGATCGACGACACGCGCCGCGACGAATGGCTCGCCTGTTTCAACCGCGTGCTCGACCACGCACCCGAACGCTACGGCTTCCCACCCGAACACCTGCCGGGCTTCCGCGAATTCCTCGCGGGCTTCGCCGGCTGGATGGTCAACACGCGGACCGACGGAGGCTGACGGCGCGCTTTGCGATCGACGTCAGGTTGTGCGTGCTGCCGTTCGGTTTATGGGCCACCGAGAACACCGGGATCACAGAGAAAGAAGATTCGAGTCGAGCACCTCCGCAGCGCCTGCGTCGGGCGTGGCGGCTGCATGACGGAACCTTCGAACAATCTCCCTCTTTCTCGGTGTTCTCTGTGTTCTCGGTGGCCAGATTCAGCCCGTTGTCCGGACTCCGGACTCCGCGTCAGGCGTCGAGGCCGTAGCGTTTGATCTTGCGGTAGAGGGTGCTGCGGGAGATGCCGAGGCGGCGGGCGACTTCGGAGAGGTTGTCGCCGTGGGCGGCGAGTTCGGCCTCGATCGCGGCGCGGGTCATGAGGCTGATGCTGCCTGCGGCCTGGGCTTCAGTGGCCTCACGCGTCGAAGCGCAGGCCTGCAGGAAGCCATCCGGGAGATCGGCCGGCGTCAAATCGTCGCCTTCGCACAGCACGTACATGCGTTCGACGACCCCGTGCAGTTCACGCACGTTGCCGGGCCAGGGATGGGTTTCGAGGGCTTTCATCAGGTCGGGCGTCACGCGCTTGCGGCCCAGCCCGTAGGCTTCGTCGAGGCGCGTGATGAAGCGTTCGAGCAGCGCCGGCAGGTCGTCCAGACGCTCGCGCAGCGCCGGCAGATGGAGGCTCAACACCTTCAGGCGATGGTACAGGTCGCGCCGCATGCGCCCGCTCGCGACGTCGCCGTCGAGATCGCGATGCGTGGCGGCGATCACCCGCACGCGCACCGGGCGCGCATGCTGGCTGCCGACCCGCGCCACCACGTTCTCCTGCAGCACGCGCAGCAGCGCCACCTGCACGTCGAGCGGCAACTCGCCGATCTCGTCGAGGAACAGCGTGCCACCGTCCGCCTGCTCGAACCTGCCGGCCTCGTGCGTGGCGGTCGCGGCATTGTCGTGGCCGAACAGTTCGACGGCGGCGTGCTCGCGCCCGAGCACGCTGCAGTTCACCGCGACGAGCGGCCCGCTCGCCATGGGGGAGGCTTGATGAATCGCCCGCGCGAAGAGTTCCTTGCCGACGCCGGATTCGCCGATCAGCAGCACCGGCGCGCCGGCCCGCGCGATGCGCGCCGCGCGGCGTTTCAGTTCGACGAGCGCCGCATTCGTGCCCGTGATGTGCGCGAACGCATCGGCGATTTCCGGCGCCGTGCGCGCCGCCGTGCCGGGCAGGCGCTGCTCGCGCACCGGCTCGAGGATCAGCAGCCCACCCTCCCAGGCCCGGCCGCGGCCTGCATAGGCCTCGATGCCGATCACGCGTGTGCGTGGCGGCAGCGCGGCTGCGCAGTCGTCGATGGTCGGTTCGCCGGTCACGTTGACGAAGGTGCCGCCGCGTTCCAGCGGCGTGCAGTCGCGGCAGTCGGCGAACCAGGCGCGTGCGAGATCGTTCGCGGTGACCACGCGCCCCTTGCGATCGATCACGACGACCGCCTGTTGCGTCCAGCGGTTCGCGTTCGTCTGGTACCAGTGCATCAATTGCACGGCGCGCGCGAGTTCGCGTGACTGCAGCGTCTGCTCTATCTGATGGGCCGCGGTCACCGCCAGCGCCAGGCAGTGCGACTGGTGATTCTCGCCAAAGCTCGTGACATCGACGACGCCGATCATCGAGCCGTCGATCGAGTCGCGCACCGGGGCCGCCGAGCAGCTCCAGATCTTGGCGACCGACAGGAAGTGTTCCGCGCTGTGGACTTCGGCGGGCGCGTTCAGCGCGATCGCGGTGCCGATGGCGTTGGTGCCGCCCGACAGCTCGCTCCACGCGTAGCCGGGCGCAATGCAGTCGCGCGCGCCGCGATCGACGACCGCCGGGCTGCCGCAGACATTCAGCAGCGTGCCGCTCGCGTCCGCGACCAAAAGGCAGCTCTGCGACTGGCTGAGGATGTCGCCGAGCACCCGCCAGGTGTTCTCGTAGGCCTGCAGCAGCTCGGCGTTCGCGCTGCGCAGGGCGTCGAGGGTGTGGGCGCGATCGCGCGGCCGCTGGGTGACGGGTTCGACGCCGATCTGGAGACAGCGCGCCCACGAGTCGCGAATGACGTCCCGCACCTGGGCATCCACGGTCGCACCACGCTCGACCATCGCCTGCCATGCGCGCTCGACCTGCTTGCGGTAGAGGCGATCGGCTTCGCGCGGCGTGCGGCCCAGAGCGTAGATGTCCATGGGGCGCGATCTTGGCGCCGAGTTGTCGTGCGACACAAGCTGTCCCGCGTTGGGACGCGGCCCCTGTCGCAATCTGCGACATCGTCCGACAGTCCCGCGCGGCTGGCGGCACCCTGCACGACCCGGCGCCTGCCGCCCGTCAAAGCTCGTACCGGGTGTCCTGCAGCGGCGCCTCGACCTGGCGCCAGTGCAGGCGCTCGCCAATCAGGGCGGCAAAGTCGGCGGCGACCTGCGCTTCGCCGTGGACCACGAAGGTGCGTGCCGGCGGTGTCCTGAAGGCCGACAGCCAGCCGAGCAGCGCGCTGCGATCGGCGTGAGCGGACAGGCCGCCAATGGTGTGGATGCTGGCGCGCACCCGGATGTCCTCGCCGAAAATCCGTACGTGGCTCGCGCGGTCGACGAGGCGGCGGCCGAGCGAGCCGGCGGCCTGGAAGCCGATGATGACGATGGCGCATTCGGCGCGCGGCAGGTTGTACTTCAGATGGTGGCGGATGCGGCCGGCGTCGCACATGCCGCTGGCGGCGATGATCAGCGCGCCGTGGGTGATGCGGTTGATCGCCATCGAATCCTCGACGGATTCCGAGAATCTCAGCGGCAGCGCCTGCGGGTTCGCGCGGCCGTGCGCCAGCATCTCGCGCGTCGCATCGTCGAGGAACTCGGGGTGCTGCACCGTGATCTGCGTCGCGCGCAGCGCGAGCGGGGAGTCGACGAAGATGTGCACCGGCGGCAGACGCTGCGCCCGCTGCAGGCTGCTCAGCACGTATAGCAGTTCCTGCGTGCGGCCGAGCGCGAACGCCGGTACGACGACATTGCCGCGACGCCGGCGCAGCGTCTCTTCGAGCACGTCGTGCAGTTCCTCGATCGAGCTGTCGAGACCCTTGTGATCGCGATTGCCGTAGGTTGATTCGACGATCAGCACGTCGGCGTCCTCGATCGGCGTCGGATCGCGCACGATGGGCCGCCCGGGCTGGCCGAGATCCCCGGAACAGACGATCTTGCGCGTGCCCGCCGGACCCTCGACCCACAGTTCGACGATCGCCGAGCCGAGGATATGGCCGGCGTCGCGATAGCGGCAGCGGATGCCGGGCTTCGGACTGAATTCACGGTCGTACGCGATGGTCTCGAACAGCTCGCTGCAGCCCTGCGCCTGCGCAATGGTGTACAGCGGATAGTCGTCGCGCGTCAGGCGCCGCCGGCCATGCCGCCGTTCGGCGCGCATCCAGTCGCTCTCCTGGATGTGGGCGCTGTCGGCGAGCATCACCTTCGCGAGATCGACGGTGGCGGCGGTCGCATAGATCGGACCGCGAAAGCCGAACGCCCACAGGCGCGGCAGCAACCCGCTGTGGTCGATGTGGGCATGCGTCAGCAGCACGAAATCGAGCGTCTTCGGATCGAAGCCCCAGTCGCGCCGGTTCAGCGCGCGCGCATCGGGCCCGCCCTGGAACATGCCGCAGTCGACGATGAAGCGGGTGCCCGGTGCTTCGAACAGGAAACACGATCCGGTGACCTGGCGCGCGGCGCCGAGAAAACGCACGGAGAGGGTTGAAGGACGCATGCTCAATCGCTGCCAGGTTGTAGAACCTGCCCAATAGCATGCCCGAACCGGTCGTGTCAGGACCTGAGCTGCGTCAGTCCTGGCGCGGTGTGCGCCCGATGAACAGATAGTATGGCGCGCGCAGGCCCGGGAGGTATGGCACGGGCCCCATCCGTTCGCTGAGGTACAGCGGCACCGTCCGCTGCTCCAGCCAGTCGAGATGGGCCGGATCGAGACACACGCCGTCGTGACCGAACCAGCCTCGCCATCCCTGTCGCGCCAGCCAGTGATGACGCTGTCGATGTGCCGCGGGGCGGGACGCCGACACGTAGAAGTCGACCACCGCGAGCGTCCCGCCCGGGCGCAGCATCCGCACGGCATTGTCCACGACCGCGCGCCAGTCCGGCATCATCGTCAGTGCGTAGGACATCAGCACGTGATCGACGGGCGCGACCGGTTGCCATGTTGTGGCGTCGGCTTCGTGCACGCAGACGTTCGGCATGCGGGCGACGCGTGCGCGGGCGACGGCGGCGAGTGCGGGGCACAGGTCGACGAGATCGATGCGGATATCAGGACGCGTGGCCAGATACGCGACATTACGCCCGGTCCCCGCCCCGAGTTCGACCAGGTGAGCGCCGGCAGCCGGCGCAAGGCGGTCCAGCAGTTCGGCGCGACCATGCAGCAGGCGCTCGCGAAACTCGTCATAGCGCGCCGCCTGCGGGGCATAGAACGCCTGCAGGCGCGCTGCGTGATCGCCGGTCGCCGACTGGCCGCGCGCGAACTGCCAGAGGATTCTCGCGTCGTCACGCAGGCGGCGCGCGATCACACTGGCAGATCCGCAATGTGGAAGCCCGCATAGGTGTGGACTCGGTCCTCGCGTGACAGCGTGCGCGCCCATTCGTCATGGAAGTGCAGCGTTGCCCGCAGCGGCGCGCTGCCCGCCGTCAGGCGCCAGAGGTAAGCCGGATCGGCGTGCGCACTGCGAAACAGCACCCGTGCGCCCGGCGTCGCGCGCTGCAGGATCAGATCCCATTCCTCCTGCAGCGCGGCCGGGTGATAGCTGCTCATCCAGTCCATGTGGTCCAGCAGCACGAACCGCGAGACGGGCGCCTGATGCCGGCGCAGAAACTCCGTGACCGTCGTGGTGTGCGGATGAATTCGCTCGACCAGTCCCGCGCGCAGCGCGTTGAATCCCGCATGGGTCAGGTACTCGGGGCAGCAATCGGGTGCGTACTCGCCGTGCACGTACAGCGAGTAGAAATAGTTCGAGCGCGTCGGCAGTTCGCACGCGATGTAGCCGAGCGCGTCGCGCACGAAGGCGGCCACGCCGCCTTGATGCTGGGCGACGACTTCGCGGCGCTGAGGGTGCGGGACGCCGAGGAGACTCAGCGTCAGCTGGCGGGAGAGCGCCCAGTTCATCGGGCGGCTCCACAGCAGCGGCGCGATGCGCGCGCGGTAAAGCGCACGCTGTTCGTCGAGTGTGGACGCGGTGAACAGTTGCTCGAGTGCCGACTGCAAGCCGGGCCGCAGCCTCAGATACTCGTGAAACGCGCGCGCCACCCAGCCCGCAAGTCCGCGGAAATACAGGCCGCGCCCCGTCGGCGAGAACCAGACCGCACGCGCATCCCAGAACTGGCGCGCGAAGGGCGAGAGCAGATCCCGCAGACAGTCCTGATAGAGCGCAGGAAAGTCGGCGTGACGACCGCGCCCGAAAAGCTCGAAGAAGTCGCCATGTTCGAGCTGCCGCAGGCCGGCCATCTTCAGTTCGAGCAGCGCGGTCTGACGCGGATTCGCGTCGACGGCATGAATCGCACGCGGAGCCAGCAGCGCGTAATCGAGCACATTGCAACCGGCGCTCGTGATGACCAGCAGTTCGTCGTCAGGCCCGAGCATCAGCGTCTGCCGGTCGACCGCAGGATCTTCCCAGCACGTGTTGTAGACCAGTGCTCGCGAATACACCGCATTGAACACCGTCTGGTCGAAACGATCCGACAGCGACAGGCGTCGTGGCAGGGGAGCGCCGGTGTCGCGGCGCGCGGTGGCAATGCGCATGACGCGCATCCTGGGCAGTCGACATGACGCGTGAATGATCGACGCATGTCCGATGCATGACAGCCAGGTGCGCCGTCACGAAGCTGCCATGTGGCGATCATGTTGCTGCAATGCGGCGAGCCTAACCTGCGGGCGGTCAATGGAAGGAGACGTGGATGAATCGCATCCCGCCAGGTCCTCGACGGCACTACCGGACGGTCTGGATCTCGGACGTCCATCTCGGATTCAGGGGCTGCAGCGCCGACTACCTGCTGGAGTTCCTCCACTCATTCGAGTGTGACACGCTCTATCTGGTCGGCGACATCATCGATCTCTGGCAAATCAAGAAGCGGCCGTACTGGCCGCAGGCGCACAACAACGTGGTGCGCACCATCCTCGGCAAGGCGAAGCACGGCACGCGTGTGATTTACGTGCCGGGCAATCACGACGAACCGCTGCGCGACTACGACGGCCTCGTGTTCGGCAACGTCGAGATTCAGCGCGAAGTGATCCACACCTGCGCGACCGGCCAGCGCCTGCTCGTGCTGCACGGTGACGAGTTCGACACGGTCGTGCAGTGCTCGCCGTACGTCGCCAAATTCGGTGCGCTGCTCTATGCGTGGCTGATCGAACTGAACCATGTCGTGAACTGGGCCAGGCGCCGCTTCGGATTTCCGTACTGGTCGCTGGCGGCGTTCCTGAAGCACAAGGTGAAGAACGCCGTGCAGTACATCGGCAACTACGAAGCCGCCGTCGCGCACGCGGCCCGGCAGCGCGAGGTCGGCGGTGTGGTCTGCGGCCATATTCATCGCGCGGAACTGACGCAGGTCGATGAACTGCTGTACATGAACTGCGGCGACTGGGTCGAAAGCTGCACCGCGCTGACAGAGACTCACGACGGCGCGCTGTCACTCGTGCATTGGCTCGAGGAGCGGCAACCCGCCCAAGTGCCGCTGCCGGTGGCGGCATGAACGCGGCAGAGCAGCGCTCGGCGCGGCGCGAACTCCAGCACATCGTGCTCGTGACGGATGCGTGGGCACCGCAGGTCAACGGGGTCGTCACGACCCTCGAACACGTCGTGACCGAACTCGGCGCGATGAGTCATCAGGTCACGGTGATCAGTCCCCAGTACTTTCGCACCGTGCCATGTCCGACGTATCCGTCGATTCGGCTCGCCGTGCTGCCGGGCGCGGCGCTTGCGCGTCGTCTGCGCGCCCTGCGACCGGATGCAGTGCACATCGCGACCGAAGGCCCGCTGGGGCATGCGGCGCGCGCGTTCTGCCTCGAACACGCGTGGCCGTTCACGACGTCGTTCCACACGCAGTTCCCCGAGTACGTCCGGGCGCGGGTGCCCGTGCCGCTGCATTGGAGTTATGCCTACCTGCGCCGCTTCCACGGTGCGGCGGCGCGCACGCTGGTGGCGACGAAGACAGTGTCCGAGCGCCTGGCAGCGCGCGGCTTCACCAATCTCACGCGCTGGATGCGCGGGGTCGACACGAACCTGTTCCGGCCGCTCGGCAAGCAGGCCTTCGATCATCTGCCGCGGCCCGTCAGCCTGTTCGTGGGCCGCGTCGCGGTGGAGAAGAACATCGAAGCGTTTCTCGATCTGAACCTTCCCGGCAGCAAGGTCGTCATCGGTGACGGCCCGGATCTGGCCAAGCTCCGTGCCCGCTATCCCGCTGTCACCTTCTGCGGCCAACTGCGCGGCGAGACACTGGCGACTCACGTGTCCGCCGCGGACGTGTTCGTGTTCCCGAGTCGCACGGACACCTTTGGTCTCGTCATGCTGGAGGCGATGGCCTGCGGCGTGCCGGTCGCCGCCTACCCGGTGCCCGGGCCGCTGGACGTGGTCGCGCCCGGCCGCTCGGGCGTGCTGCACGAGGATCTCGCCAGCGCCGTGCATGGCGCGCTGACCCTGTCCCCCGAAGATTGCATCGCCTACGCCAGCGGCTTCTCCTGGCGGGCGACGGCGGAGATCTTTCGCGGCGCGCTCGCACCGATTCCGCGCGCCTGACAGGGCGCGTTGACGAAAACGCCGCGGTCCCGGTGGACCGCGGCGTGTCGCCTCACAGCACGCGCGTGAGCCCCGCCTGCCCGGCGATCAAATTGAACGCCGCGACGTCACTGACCGGCAGATCCGCCGACGGCACCGTGAAGACCGGATCGGCGACCCGTTGCACGGCGCGGAAATCCGTTCGCCAAGCGCCCGGCGTCACCGTGCAGATCGAGTAGCCGCGCAGCAGCCCGTCGAAGTAGCGGATGTGCGGGTTCGATGGCAGCGTCGCCTTGACCAGCGGGTCGTTGCTGTCGCCGAAACCGGAGCTGATGCTGGTGCAGACGAACTCCGCGCCTATCACCGGTGAGCTCGCCCCATTGAAATCGGCCTTCAGATCTGCCGCCCACGCCGAATGGATGTCGCCGGTCAGCACCACGGGATTGGCCACGCGCTGCTCGGCGAGGAAGCGCAGGATGCGATCGCGCTGCGCCTGGTAGCCATCCCACGCGTCGACGTTGTAGTAGTTCAGCGGCTGACCGGTCAGCGCACCGAGGTCCCAGCGCATCATCATCACCTGCTGGGCCAGGACGTTCCACGTCGCGCGCGACTGCCGCAGCTGATCGAACAGCCACGCTTCCTGCGTCGCGCCGAGCATCGTCGCGTCCGGACTCAGAATCGCCGGGCAGGTCTGCAGGAACTGCAGGCCGTCGTCGCAGGGCTGATCGCTGCGGTATTGACGCGTGTCGAGCACGAGGATGTCGGCGAGGCGGCCGTACGGCAGGCGGCGATAGAGGTTCAGTCCGTCACCGCTGGCCTGCACGTTCGCCCGCAGCGGCATCGATTCACGATAGACCTGGTAGGCATTGCGGCGACGCTGCCGGAACGCTTCGGCGGTCTGTTCGTCCTCGGGGATGAGGCCGGCGTAGTTGTTGTCGACCTCGTGGTCGTCGAAGGTCACGATGAACGGGAACGCCGCGTGCGTATCCTGCAGATGCCGGTCGAGGCGGTAGAGCGCGTAGCGGTTGCGGTAATCCGCGAGGGTCGCGATCTCGCCGCCCTGATGGCGGCGGGCCGCGGGCACGTTCGCACTCGCCGCATATTCGTAGATGTAGTCGCCGACGTGCACGACGAAATCGAGGTCCTGGGTCGCCATGTCGCGATAGGCGGCGTAGTAGCCCTGCTCGTAGTGCTGGCAGGAGCAGAACGCGAAACGCATGCGCGCAGGCAGCACGCCCGCAGCCGGGAACGTGCGGGTGCGGCCGATCCGGCTCTGCACGCCGCGATGACTGAACCGGTAGTAGTACCAGCTGTCCGGGCGCAAACCCGTGACGTGCACCGATACCGCGTGACCGTTGCGCGCGGTGCTCGTGGTGGTGCCGCGGCGGACGGTCCGCGTCATGGCGGGATCGATGGCGACCTCCCAGTCGATGCGCGCGGCGCGATCGTTGAGGCCGCCGCCGTTCAGCGGATCCGGCGCGAGCCGCGTCCACAACACGACCCTGTCGCTGCCCGGATCGCCCGACGCGACACCCAGCGTGAACACCGGATTGCTGCCGCCCTGCTGCTCGCCCCAGGCCGCGCGCATCGCGCCGGGCACGAAGGCGGCGACGGCGAGTCCGCCGAATGTCTTGATCGCGCGCCGCCGCGTCGGCAGTGCGCCGGCCATCGCGTCGCTCGTCGTTGAATCTTGGTCGTCTGAGTTCATCGGGCCTCCCTGATCGCCTGTGAAGAATCAGCGGAAGCCTAGGGCGGCGGCGTGACGGCGCGGTGTCGCGCGGATTGCAGGCGCGTGACGCCGGCGCGGCCGCGCTGCGCCGGCCCGTCACGCGGAAGGGGCGCTCAGATCGGCGTGGCGAGGAGCGTCTTGACGCGCGCCGTGTCGTAGACGACCAGCCGCTGCCGGAAGCGCAGGCCCGCCGGCGTGTCGACCAGGGTGTCGTAGTAGCTGCCAGCCTGGTAGACCTCGGTGAAGCCTTCGCCCAGCGTCTGCACCACGATGTACGACGACGCGGCCTCGATGGCGTCCTCGTGCCGCGCAGTGATGCGCACGCCCGAGATCGCGTGGCGGTAGCGGTGGGCCTGGTAGATGTTCGCATGACGCAGCGAGTGCACGCGGTCGAGCATCATGCCGCGGCTGTCGAGCAGCAGCAGCGGGATCGGAAAGCCGTGTGCGTGGTTCTCGCGCGACACCATGCGATAGACCCCGTCCTCGATGAACAGGCCCGGCCAGTCCTCGAGACGATCCTCGTCGAGACAGGCGCAGTATTCGGCGAACAGCCGATCGATCCGGAAATACAGCAGCAGGTCGTCCGGCTCCGCGCTCATGCCCACCCCATCAGGCCGCGATAGCCGCGCCAGAAGCTGCGAATCATGTGTTCGGTGATCAGGCTCGACTGCTGGTCGCGCGTTTCGTCGCCCATGCCGAGGTAGGACGCATCGCCGGGCGGACTCGATGTCACGCCGCGCTGCACGAGCTCGGTGGCCTCGGTGTCCTCCATCGAGATATAGCCGGCCGGGCCGGCCAGGTTCGCCTGTTTCAGGCGTAGCGCGCGCAGATCCGCATCGTCATCGCGGTAACCGAAGAAGTGGAACACGAGCTCGAACTCGTCGACGGCTTTCGGCAGCACCTGCCGCACGGCCAGCGTGTTGTGGATCTGCTGGATCACGGTGGCCGGAAACAGCGTGTGGATGTTGTTGCTGGTCTGCTCCGCGAATTCGGGCCGCACGCGCAGCATGCTCGCGTCGTGGAGCTTCGCCTGCTCCTGGTAGGTCTGGATGCCGGCGGCCTTGTAGGCCGCAGCGGTGTTGTCGTCCTCGCGCGGCGTGGTGGTGATGATCGAATGCAGGCCGCGCGGGTCGACGATCGTGCGGCCCTGCATGTTCGAGCGATAGATGTTGAACGTGGTGTGGAACAGGTGCAGCAGGCTCGCGTGGTAGGGATCCTTGACGTTCTCGTAGTACAGCTTCCAGTTCGACTTCGCGTATTGCCGCGTGCAGCCGAGATATTCGACCGGCCGGTCGAAGAGGCGGTCGATCCACGGCAGCATCAGTGGCCCCAGGTAGTCCTCGAGGCTGGCGCTGGCGGGGTCGAGCGTGCCGAACACCAGGCCCCGGTATTCGCTGACGCGCACGGGCGTCAGCGAATACGCGTCGAGCGCGAAATCCGCCGCCATGCCGGTCTGCGCATTGAGGCCGCCGCGAAACGGCACGCCGCGCAGCCGGCCTTCCTGGTCATAGGCCCACTGGTGATAGACACAGGTGTGCACCCGCGCGTTGCCGCGGGCCTGCCGGCACACCAGCGCGCCGCGATGCGCGCAACGATTGATCCAGGCCTTGAGTTGATCGTCCCTCGTGCGCGTGACGACCACGGGCGTGGTGCCGATGAACGTCGACTTGAAGTCGCCGGGCCGGGCGATCTCGTCTTCCAGCGCAAGGAAGTGCCAGGTCGGGCCGCGGAAGATGCGCGCCTGCTCGCGATCGAAGATGGCGGGATCGGTGAATACCGCGTAGGGCACGGTGCGCTCGTCGGGGGGCGCGGCCCATGGCGAGGTGTCTGCTGCGCGGTCGACTGCGGTCTCCATCACGCGTCTCCTGCCTGCTCCGGGTCTTCCCACTATAGACGCGCCGGCGCGGGCCGTCAGCGCACCCCATGGGCAGCTGTTCATGGCATGCTGGGCACAGGATCAACGAAGGCGGTTCAGCGCGATGTGTGGATTCTGCGCGATGGTGGCGGGCCAGCCGCACTGGACAGAGGCGGGCTCCGACGCCGCGTCCGGCGACCAGCGCGAGGATCGCGAACGGCGGCTGGCCCGGCTTTATCGCGTGCAGCTCGTCAACGCGGTGATCGCGCACTACGGCTGTGGCATCGAAGACTGGGCACTCGGCGAATACATCGTGCGCAGCCTGACCGGCCGCAGCGAAATGGTGCCGGCGCTGCCGCAGGTGTGGCAGATGGTCGAGCGTATCGCGGGGCGCCCGGTCGACCCGCTGGACCCCGCCTTGCTCGCGCGGCTGCGCCAGGCTGCCGACGCATGAGCAGTTACCGCGAGCTGATCCCGCTGACGGTGCTGACGGGCTTCCTCGGCAGCGGCAAGACCACGCTGCTGAACCGCTGGCTGCGCGATCCGCGCCTGTCCGACGCCGCGGTGCTGATCAATGAGTTCGGTGAGATCGGCCTCGATCACCAGCTCGTCGAGCCAATCGACGGCGCGCCGGTGCTGCTCGCGAACGGCTGCGTATGCTGCAGCATCCGCGACGATCTGAAATCCGCGTTGCTGCGCCTCGACGAGCGGCGGCGCATCGGCGAGGTGCCGGCGTACCGCAGGCTCATCATCGAAACCACGGGGCTCGCCGATCCGGTGCCGATCCTCTCGACGCTGCTGAACGATCCGGAACTGCGCCACCACTATCGGCTAGGCGCGGTGCTGACGACGGTCGATGCGATCAACGGCCCCGGCGATCTCGCGCGGCGCGAAGAGGCGTGGAAGCAGGTGGCGGTGGCCGACCGCCTGCTGATTTCAAAAGAGGATCTCGCGCCGCCGGCAGCGATCGCGGCGCTTCGCGAGCGGCTGGCGGCGATCAATCCGCGCGCGGTGCTCGGCCGTGCGGCCGACGCCGACGCCGGCCTGCTGCAGGCGGCCGATGTCTACGATCCGCAGGCGCATCCCGCCGACTTTGCCGCCTGGCTCGGCGGCGACGCGCCAGCCGCCCACGCCCACCACCACGGTGCCCCGTACCAGGCGGTCAACGTGGTGCTCGAAGACGCCATCGACTGGACTGCCTTCGGCCTGTGGCTGACGATGCTGCTGCACGTGCACGGCAACCGCATCCTGCGCGTCAAAGGCCTGCTGCACGTGCAGGACAGCACGACGCCCGTGGTCGTCAACGGCGTGCAGCACCTCGTGCATCCGCCGTTTCATCTCGCGCGCTGGCCGGACGCCGACCGGCGGTCCCGGCTCGTGTTCATCACCGAGGGCCTGGACGCCGGGGCCCTCAGGGAGTCGCTCGCCGTCTTCAACGGCCTCGGCGCACGCCTCAGAACGGCTGCGGGTGCCGCTGCTTGAACTCCTGACAGATGGTGTTCAGCGTCACGAAGCGCACGCCGTCATGATGCCGCATGTGATCGATGAGACGCTCCAGCATCATCAGCATCTGCGGATGGCCGCAGGCATCGGGATGCAGGCACGCGTTGAAGATGCCGTAGTCGAGATTGCGATAGACCCAGTCGAACTGGTCCTGCCACATCTGACCCAGGTCGCGCGGCGGCACCCAGCCGTGGCTGTTCGGGAACTTCTTGACGAACATCACCGGCGGCGCGTCGTCGAGATACCAGCTGCACGGGATCTCGATGAGACTGGTCAGCGGGCCCGCTTCCCACGGTTTCATCCAGCTCGCCGCCGGCTTGGTGTAGTCGATCTTCGTCCACTTGTCGTCGCGCCGCAGGTAATACGGCGAGTGGTCGTTCTCCATCAGGCTGTGGTCGTACTCGATGCCCTTCGCGAGCAGCAGGTCGATGGTGTTGCGGCTGAGCTCCCACCACGGTGCCGAGTAACCCTTCGGCGCCTTGCCGCACAGTTCGACGACGAGATCGAAGGTCTTGTTCAGTACGTCTGATTCCTGCTCCTTCGACATCGCGAGCGGGTTCTCGTGCGCATAACCGTGGAGCCCGAGTTCGTGGCCAGCCTGCGCGACGAGCTTCGATTCCTTCGGAAAGCTCTCCATCGAGTGACCCGTGATGTTCCAGGTCGTCGTGATGCCGTACTTGTCGAACAGGTCGAGCAGGCGCGGCGTGCCCACTTTTGCGGCGTGAACGCCCCGTGAAATGTCACACGGAGAATCTTCGCCGCCGAACGAGCCGAGCCACAGGGACACGGAATCGAAGTGGACGTTGAAACAGACCTGGATGTCTTTCTGCGCCATGCTCGTCGCTCCTAGATGATTACCCAATTCAGGTGAAAGCCGCGAAATGGCGCGGCGATTGCACGCGTCACTGTACAGGGACAACAATAGCCCACCAAACCGACAGCACAGAGGATGCCATCATGACCCGTCCAGTTTCCATCGCGGTCTGTCAGTTCGTCATCAAGCCGGTCAGGAGCTTCGATGCGTTCGCGCGCCAGGTCTGTCGTCTGCTCGACGAGGCCAAAGGCGCCGACCTCGTGCTGTTCCCCGAACTCTTCACGCTGGCGCTGTTCACCACCTTCGACGACTGGCGCAACAAGCCGCTGAAGGATCTGGTGAAGGTCGATCGCTACACGAAGGAATACCGCGCATTCTTCGCCGACGAGGCGAAGCGCCGACAGCAGCACATCGTCGCTGGCTCACATCTCGAGAAGAAGAACGGCGGCTTTCTGAATGTCGCCTATGTCTACGGCCCGAACGGCCTCGTGCACATGCACGACAAGACGCACATCTTCCCCGCCGAGGCGCAATGGAAGACCGGTGAGGGCGATCGCATGGAAGCCTTCGACCTGCCGTTCGCACGTGTCGGCCTGAACGTCTGCTACGAAGCCGAAATCCCGGAGTGCGCGGCGACGCTCGCCGAGCAGGGTGCCGAGATCATCCTGTGTCCGTCGTTCACGTTCAGCGAGTACGGTTTCTGGCGCGTGCGTCACAGCGCGCAGGCGCGCTGTATCGAGAACCAGCTGTACTTCGTGCACTGCGCAACCGGTGGCAAGGTGCCGAAGGGTCCGCTGCCGAACGGCTGGACGCGCAGTTCGATCCTCTCGCCGTGCGATACGCCGTGGCCGGCGCCGAACGGGGTCGTCGCCGAGGCAGAGACGAACGTCGAGATGGTGCTGCGGGGCACGGTCGACCTCGACCTGCTCCAGCAGAACCGTGCCAACGGCGTCGCACCGACTTTCCGCGATCGCCGTCGCCGCGCCGACTGTTACCGCGCCTGGCCGTCGCACCTGGATTTACCGGCGAAGCCGAAGGCGCGCCTGCGCCGGGTCTGACCGGCAGAACTCGCCACGCACTGTCGGGGTGCGGCAATTTGCCGCACCGTCCTGGCCGGGCTTCAGTGGTAGAAAGGCGCGCCTTTCTGTCACCTGGAGTCCGCGCATGCCTGGTTTCCGCCGTGTCGCCCGCGACACACGCCCGGTCCGTCCGACCGCGCTCGTCCTCGCCGCCCTGCCGCTGCTGGGCGCCACCCTGCCGTCCGTCGCCACCGCCGAAGAGGCGCCAGTGGCCAAAGCCGGCGGGGCGTCCTACCTCACGCTCGGCGAAGTGACGGTCTCTGCCTCGCGCACCGGCGCCCTGAGCGCGCGGGACGTGCTGAGTTCGGTCGACATCCTCGGCGCCGAACGCGTGCACGACCAGCAGGTCGACAATGCCTGGGAACTGTTCACGCGCGCGCCCGGGGTCATGACGACCGAGTTCAACCAGGGGACGACGTCCGGGAAGTTCTCGTTCCGGGCCTTCAACGGCGAAGGCGAGATCAACGCCGTGAAGCTGCTGATCGACGGCATTCCGAGCAACAGCAACGACGGCAACATGCCGTACATCGACCTGATCTTCCCGCTCGACATCGAGAGCATCGAGGTCGTGCGCGGCACCAACGACGCGCGCTACGGGCTGCACAACATCGCCGGCAACGCCGGCATCACCACCCGTACCGGCGGCAACTACACCCAGGGTCGCGTCAGCTACGGCAGCTATGACACGGTCGACACGCAGTGGTCGGCGGGCCTCGAGCGGGGTGGTTTCGCGCAGAACTATTTCGTCGCCTACCGCGGCTCGGAAGGCTTTCGCGAGCACTCCGATTTCGACAAGTTCACCTTTGCCGGCAAGTGGTTCTATGCGCCGGACAGCCAGCCCTTCCGCGCCGGTCTCATCATTCGCTGGTTCGAGAACGACGCCGAGGAGCCGGGCTATCTGACCGAGGCCGATGCGCGGCGGCGACCCGATTTCTCCTACCCGTTCTCTGCGACCGACGGCGGTGAGCGCCAGGTCGGGACGGTCAGCGGCCACCTCGACGTCGACGTCGCGCAGGATCTCGTGTGGACCCTCAAAAGCTACGTGAACCTGCTCGATGACACGCGCTGGGTGAAGTTCAGCGCCGCGGTGTCGCAGCAGGAGCGCATCACCAACGAGACGCACTATGGCGCGATCAGCACGCTGACCTGGCGGCCGGCGGTGCCGCGCCTCGACGACTTTGCGATCGAGGGCGGCATCGACGTCCAGCAACAGGACAACGAGAGCGAGCGTTACCTCGACACGGCCCGCGTGCGACAGCGCCAGACCCGCGATCAGGCCTTCGACCTGACCAACTACGGCGGCTACGCGCAGATGGTGGTCAAACCCGTGTCGTGGCTGAAATTCGTGCCCGGCGTGCGTGTCGACCGCTACGAGGGTGACTTCGAGGACCTGCTGAACCGCAGCACCGCCGACATCAACGACTACGGCACGATCTGGCAGCCGAAGGTCGCTGCCGTCGTCACGCCGCTCGCCGGCTACGATGTGTATGGCAACTGGGGCCGCAGTGCGCAGATCGGGCTCGCCGCCGGCACCTACAAGATTGCGCCGCGCCTCACCGACCTCGAACCGTCGATCAACGACGGCTGGGAGGTCGGTCTGAAGTTCCAGCCCGCGCCCTGGCTCGACGGCCGGCTCGCATACTGGGAGCAGGTGGCCTCCGACGAAGTCCGCCGCAAGCTCAACGATCCGACCGGCGACTTCGACAACGTCGGCGAAACGGAGCGCACAGGCGTCGATCTGCAGCTCAACGTCGCGCCGACCTCGCGGCTCGACGCGTGGTTCGCCTGGTCGGTGCAGGACGCCGAAGTGCTGACGCCGGGCCCGACCGAGCCTGCGTTGCGGGGCAAGGAAATCGACCACACGCCGGATTTCATCCTGTCCGGCGGCATCGACTACGCCGTTACCGACGCGTTCAGAACCTCGGTGTGGACCTATGCGCAGGGCGATTACTATCCGGAGCGGACCAACGCCACCGACGAGTTCGGCGACTACTTCGTGCTGAACCTGCTGCTGGCCTACGACGTGACGAAGCAGATCGGGCTCGAGTTCCAGGTGCGCAATCTGACCGACGAATACTACGAGTACGTGTGGCATGACGGCACGCAGACCCTGCACTCGCCGGGCGACGACCGCACTTTCTTCGGCGCGGTGAACCTGCGCTTCGACTACTGAGCGGGCGGGCTTGCGCGCGACGTGGCGCAGGCTGCACCTGGCGCTGGGGCTGACGGCCGGCACGATCTTCGTGCTGGCCGGCCTCACCGGCAGCGTGCTCGTGTTCTATCTCGAGATCGACGCACTGCTGAACCCCGCGCTGGCCGACGCGAGGCCGGCCGCGCCGCCGCGCCCCTTCGAGGAGCTCTACCAGGCGCTGCGTCGCGCCCACCCAGATCGCCCGGACGCGTGGCGCCTCGAAATCCCGGCCGTGCCGGGGCGTCCGATCACGGCCCGCTACTACACGCCGGCCGAAAGCGCGCAGCGACTGTTCGCGCCGCTGATGGTGAGTCTCGATCCGGCGACCGCGACCGTGATCGACACCCGTCTGTGGGGCGATTACGCGATGACCTGGCTCTACGACCTGCACTACACGCTGCTGTTCGAGCGCGCCGGCCGCACGGTGCTCGGCGTGCTCGGCGTGCTGATGCTGCTGGGCCTCGGCAGCGGTGTCGCGCTCGTGTGGCCCCGGCGCGGCCGCTGGCGCGCCGCGCTGCGGGTACGGCCACGACCGGGCGCGGCGCGCCGGCTGTTCGATCTGCATCGCACCGCGGGCCTCTACGGCCTGCTGCTGTCGGTGCTGCTGGTGTTCACCGGGCTGTGTCTCGCGCTGCCGGAGCAGCTGCGGCCGCTGCTGCAGGCGATGGCGCCGCTGCATCGGCCGTCAGTGCCGACCTCGCTGCCGGGCGGTGCCCCGCGCCTGTCCCTCGACGCCGCCGTCGCCATCGCGCAGCGCCGGTTCCCGTCGGCGCGGCTCGCGTGGATCGAGACGCCGCAAGGCCCAACGGGCAGCTATCGCATCAACCTGCGGCAGCCGTTCGAACCGAGCCAGCGCTTTCCGCGCACCAATGTCTGGCTCGACCAGTACAGCGGCGAGGTGCTCGCGGTCCGCGACCCGCGGCACGACAGCGCGCCCGACGTGTTCCTCAACTGGCTCCACCCGCTGCACAACGGCGAGGCCTTCGGCCTGGCCGGGCGCGTGCTCGCGTGTCTCGCCGGCGTCGTGCCTGCCGTACTCTGGGTCACGGGCCTGCTGCGCTGGCGCCAGAAACGCGCCGCCGCGCGCATCGTCGGGCAACGACGCACGCGCGCCGCCTGACCTCATTCGCCGGATAAAGGTCGAATCCCGAGGCGTCATCGACGCGCGTGCAGCCCGGGTGCCTCGCGAGTGACCCCGCTTGCCGCTCGCGGCGCACCGCGCTGGCGCCCTATCCATACGACTCCAAATAGGGGAGCCGCCCGCACGCGGGAGTGCCCTAAGGTCGAACGCCACAGGACACCACCGCAAGTGAAGCGCGCTATCGCTACGCCCAGCCGCCGCCCGGCGGGTCCATTCGACCTCCAACTCCGACCCATACGGAGCAGCCCATGCTGAACGAAAAGGCGCAGGTGATGATCCTGCTGAAGGAAGCCGCTGCGGTCGACTGCCTGGCCCGCGCGCTCGACATCGTCACTGGCCACACCCGCGGCGGCACGCCCGACTGGGCGCGGATCCGGCTCGCGATCGAGGAAATGCTCGTGCCCACGCGCCCGGCGCGCGCAACGCCCGCGCTCGCCGTCTGCCCGCCGCCGGCGCGCCAGGCCGGCTGAGCCGGCGAGCGATCAGCGCCGCGGCGACGCGGTGCTACCATCCCTCCAGCGCGGCCTTCGCCGCGGGGAGGCTGTCCGATGATCGACGTCTATTACTGGCCCACGCCGAACGGCTGGAAGGTCACCATCATGCTCGAGGAATGTGGCCTCGAGTACCGCGTCCACCCGGTGGATATCGGCTTCGGCGACCAGTTCAAGGCCGAGTTCCTGCGCATCAGCCCGAACAACCGCATGCCGGCGATCGTCGATGACGACCCGCCCGGTGGCGGCAAGCCGCTCGCGATCTTCGAATCCGGCGCGATCGTCGAATACCTCGCCGACAAGACCGGCCGCTTCCTGCCGAAGGACGCCGCCGGCCGTTACCGCGTGCTGCAATGGGCGTACTGGCAGATGGCGAATCTCGGCCCGATGATGGGCAACGCGAACCATTTCAAGAACTACGCGAAGAGCCTGGTCACCGATGTCGCGCAGCTGGAATATGGCACGAAGCGCTTCGTCGGCGAAGTCGATCGTCTGTGCGGCGTGATGGATGCGCAGCTGTCCGCGAACGCCTGGCTCGCGGGCCCCGACTACAGCATTGCCGACATGCTGAGCTGGCCGTGGGCGATGCTCCTGGAGAAGCTGATCGATGACCAGGTGTGGACGAAGTTTCCGCATCTGAAGCGCTGGGTCGACGAAGTCGGCGCGCGGCCCGCGGTGCAGAAAGGCCGCCAGGTGCATCGCGAATGGGGCGAGCGCAAGCTGAGTGACGACGAAGAGCGGGCCCGGCGCGAACTGCTGTTCAACCAGACCAACGACAAGGTGCGCAAGGCGCGCGAAGACGCCGCGCAGGCGGGCCGCTGATGGCAGGCGAACATGTCTATGCGGTGACGAGCGCCGATTTCGAGCAGCGCGTGCTCGCCGAATCCGACCGGCGGCTCGTGCTCGTCGATTTCTGGGCGGCCTGGTGCGGCCCGTGCCGCTCGCTGGCCCCGTTGCTCGAACAGCTCGCCACCGAACACCAGGGGCGTCTCGCCGTCGCGAAGATCGACAGCGACGCCGAGCCCCAGCTGTCCGGCCGCTACGGTGTGCGCAGCCTGCCGACGCTGCTGCTGTTCAAGCACGGCGCGTCGGTCGCGCAGATCGTCGGCGCGCAGCCGCTGTCGGCGCTGAACGCCTTCATTGCGCCCCATCTCGATCGCCCGAGCGATCGCCTGCGTCGCCACGCGCAGGACATCGCCGCCACCGAACCCGAGGCGGCGATCACGCTGCTCGAACAGGCGCTGGCCGAAGACCCCGACAATTTCCGGATCCATGCCGAACTCGCCGCGCTATGCATCGACAGCGGCCGGCTCGAACGCGCGGCGCAGGTGCTCGAGGCCCTGCCGGCGCGCGGCGCGGACGATCAGTCGAAGCGTCAGGAAGCGCGGCTGCGCTTCGCGACCCTCGCCCAGGCCGGCCCGTCGCACGCCGCGCTCGATGCGGCGCTCGCCAGCGGCAGCGCCGACACCGACACGCGCTACTACGCGGCGGTGCGCAAACTCGTCAACGGCGACGTCGCCGGCGGCATCGACGATCTGATCGCGATCGTCCGCAGCGATCGCAAGTACGGCGACGACGCCGCGCGCCGCACGGTGCTCGACGTGCTCACGCTGATGGATGCCGATGATCCGCGCCTGCGCGAGTTCCGCACGGCGCTCGCGCGGGCCTTGAACTGAAGCGCGTCGGAGCGTCGTGACCCGTGCACGATCGATCCGGCGGCCGACAGAAAAACCAAACGATGGACTCAAGAGGGGGAGCTTCGATGAAGTCACGTCACTGCAGCATGATCGTGGGCCTGACACTCGCACTGTGCGCTGTCGGCAGCGCCGCCGACAACAATCCGGTCGATGAACAATGGTGGCCGAGCGAGTTCGGCGCGGACGACCAGGCCGGCGCGACCAACTTCATCACGCCGGAGAAACGGATCGCCGCCGCGAGCCTCGTGCGCGAGGGCGAAGTGGCGACGCTCGGCATGCCCTATCACTCGCGGATGCCGCTGTTTCCGGGCCGCGTGTTCTCGCTGTCGATACCCGGCGGTGGCACGCCGACGCACGATTTGCCATGGTCCGGCGATCACTACCGCCAGACCTTCATGGATGAACTCGTCACGGCGCAGATCGGGCAGGTCGGCACGCAGTTCGATTCGCTGGCGCATCCGATGATCAAAATCGAAGGCAAGCCCGGCTGGAAGGACGGCAACTATCTCTACAACGGGCGGCGCCTCGAAGACATCGGCGGACCCTACGGCATGAAGCAGAACGGCACCGAACAGGTCGGCTCGTTCTTCACGCGCGGCATTCTGATCGATCTCGTGAAACTGAAGGGCGGCAATCTGCCGATTGGCTATCCGATCACGCTCGCCGACTACAAGGCCGCGCTCGCCCAAGCCGGCATCGAAGACGCACGCGAAGGCGACGTCGTGCTGTTCCGCACCGGCTGGAACGACCTGTGGCGCGACAACCTGCAGAAGTCCCAGGATCAGGTGAACGCCGACAACGCGCTGTTCAATTCAGGCGGGCCCGGGATTTCACCCGAGGTCTGCGACTATCTCGCGACGCGCAAGGTGGCGATGGTCGGCGCGGACAACTGGGGCATCGAGCCCTACGATCTGGCCGGCAAGGGCCAATGGCCGACCCCGGCTGCGACGATTCCGGAATGGGCGTACTGCCACATGAACCTGTCGCTGCGCCGTGGCATCTACCTGTTCGAGAACCTCGATCTGAAGGATCTCGGCGAGCGCGGGCCAGGAGAATTCCTGTTCACCTGGGCGCCGTTGAAGCTGGTTGGCGCCACCGGCTCGCCCGGCAATCCGATCGCGGCGTGGTGACCGGCAGGCGCGGAGGCTCTAGCCCCCGGGCTGCGCACGACGCAAGAGGCAGCCCGAGTGGCGCGCAGCGCGCCACGGCTTGGTGGGATTCGACCGCCCCGGGCCTCTTTCCGGCACCGGCGTCAGCCCCGGCGCCGCGTCCGCGCGCCGAGTGCGCCGATGCCGAGCAGCGCGAAACCGAGCGCACCCGGCAGCGGCACCGGATTGACGTCCGCACCGACGCGCCAGCCGAAATGCACACCCGGCGAGACCCAGCCCGCGTTCAGCGGGTTCAGCAGCCAGTCGCTGACCAGGGGCCGCGCCGGTGACGTTTCCATCCCGCCGCTGAAGTTGCCCTGTCCGACGACGGTCAGGGTGTAATCGCCGGCCGCAACATCCCAGTCGAGTCCTGCCGCGCCCCGGAAAGCCGGCGCCGGATCGGTGATGTCGACGACGGTGCTGAAGAGCACCGTGCCCTCGGGCCTGGCGCCCTGATGCAGGCTGAACGCGATCTTGCCCGTGCCTTGCCCGATCCAGCCTTCAACGCTCGTGATCTGCGAGGCCTGCGCGACGTTGAACGTCGCGCCGAGCTGCTGGGAGGCGGTCAGCGACAGGGCGGAAAACGAATTGCCCGGCCCCGTGTCGACGATATAGGCCGCTTCGGCGGCGCTCATCGACATCCCCATGACGCCGGCGAGCAGCGCCTTTCTCATCCTGAACTTCATTGTTCTGCCATCCTGTTGTCGTTAGAGTCGCGACTGTAGACGAAGGACCTGGCCGCGACGCGCGGCCATGCCTCATGTTCGCCGCCCGGTTGCTGCCGGCTTGAGGTGGATCAACCGGCTCCGTGCCCGACGAACACTACAACGCTCGTTTCGCTCGAGACCCCGACAGGCCGCGCCACGCTTCGATGGATCCCTTGTCCCATGGCCTGCTCGGTGCCGTCTGCGGCCTCGCCGCCGCGCGTCGCGGTGCGCGCGGCGCGCTGCTCGCCGGCGCCGCGGGTGCGCTGCTGCCCGACGCCGACGTGCTGCTGCGCTCGCATGTCGATCCGCTGCTGACGCTCGAACTGCACCGCACGTTCAGCCACTCGTTCGTCGCAGCCCCCGCCGGTGCCGCGCTCGCCGCGACCGTCGTCTGGCTGCTGCGGCGGCGACAGCCCGGCTGGCCCGCCCTGTACGCGGCCGCGCTCGCGGGCTTCGTGTCCGCGATCCTGCTCGATGCGTGCACGAGCTATGGCACGCAGCTCGGCTGGCCATTCAGCGCGACCCGCCACGCGGCCTCCGTCATCGCGGTCGTCGATCCCTGGATGACGGTGTTGTTGCTGGCCGGGGTCGTCGTGGCGTGGCGGCGCCGGTCGGCCGTCCCCGCGTGGGCCGCGCTCGCCTGCGCGCTCGCCTACCTCGGCCTCGGCGCTGTGCAGCACGCGCGCGCGGTCGCCACCGTGACTGCGCTCGCCGCGACGCGCGGCGACACGCCAGCACGTCTCGCCGTGAAGCCGACGCTTGGCAACCTCCTGCTGTGGCGCGCGGTCTACGAGGCTGACGGGGTGTTCAGGATCGAGGCGGTCAGAGTGCCTCTGTTCGGCGACCCCGTCGTCTACCCGGGCCGGCCCCAGCCGCGCCTCGATCTCGCAAGCGTCGATGCCAGCCCGCTGCAGCGCCGCGATCTCGCGCGCTTCGCCGCCGTGTCCGACGGCTGGCTGGTGCGCCATCCCGATCACGCCGACGTCGTCGGCGACATCCGCTACGCGATGCTGCCCGATGCGCACCGCCCTCTGTGGGGTGTGCAACTGCAGCCCCAGGCGCCCGCCCGACATGTGACGTTCGAGACCTTCCGCGCGTTCAGCGCAGCCGATCGCGCGCATTTCCTTGCGCTGCTCAAGGGACATCCCGTCGCCGCGCGCGCCGACTGACGCAGCCGCGGTCGCGTCGGCCGAGCGGAGTGCCGGCGGACTTGCGGCACGCCGGGCGCTTGTTCCCGGTCCCGAGAATTGTGCCGCCCCTGCCTATCGTTTAGCCTCCGAGTCTCCCGCCAACCCCTTACCGAGGATCTGTGCATGGCCAGTCTGCCCGACGGATATCCGACCGAAGCGTTCGCCGCCTTCGATTTTCTGAAGACCCGCCAGCGCCTGTCGGTCGAGGATTTGAAAGTGCTCGCGATGATCGAGTGCTACGGCGAAGTGTTCTACGAAATCCTCGCGCAGGGTGTTGAGGACGAGGAGGCGCAGGCGCTGCTCAAGCGCAATGCCGCCGAAGAGCGCGGTCATGCGCATCGCTGTCTGAAGGCGATTTCACTGCTGGGCGGTGGTGCTTATGAACTGCCGTCGCGCGAGGAGAATCCGTTCATGGCGATGGCGCCGGCCGAAATCCCGATGAATGCCGAACTGATCGGCCTGCTCGAGCAGGGCGAAGTCGACGGCGATCTCGCCTACCAGCATTGGGCCGACGCCGAACCGCTGCCCGAAGTCGCGCAGCTCTATCGCCTGAACGGCCGCGAGGAAATCCGCCACTGCGAACGCGTCGGCCAGGTGAAGGCACGGTTGCAGCTGTCGGCCTGACGCGGGCCGGGCAAGATCCCGGGTGGCGCGCGGCGCGCTCCACCCGGGCTACCTCGTGCCTCCGTGTAGCCCGGGTGTAACGCAGTGGAACCCGGGATCTTCCGCGCTCGCGTTGAAGCTCCCGGGCACTCCCCCTACTGCGCCAACCGCACGCCGAGCTTCGAATAGCCCGACACGTGCGTGTTCGCAATGCGGTGATGGTCGCCGGTCAGTTCGAGTTTCGGCAGCACCGGCAGCAGTGCCTTCATCACCGAGCGCAGTTCGGCCTTCGCGAGGTTGGTGCCGAGGCAGAAGTGCGCGCCGAAACCGAAGGTGATATGCGGATTCGGATTGCGACGGATGTCGAAGCGGTAGGGATCCTCGAACACCGTGTCGTCACGGTTCGCTGACGGGTAGAACACGCACACCGTGTCGCCCTCGCGCAGCGGCGTGCCGCCGAGCACGGTGTCGGCGGTCACGGTGCGCATGAAGCTGATCACGGGCGAGGTCCAGCGCAGGATTTCGTCGACCGCGCTCTCCAGCAGTTCGGGTTTCGCGCACAGCAGATCGCGCATCGCGGGATTCTCGAGCAGCGCGACCGCGCCGCCGGTCGTGGCATTGCGCGTGGTGTCGTTGCCGGCGCCGATCAACAGGAACAGGTAGCTGTTCAACTGCTGGTCGTTCAGCGGCTTGCCGTCGACGGTGCCGTTGACGAGCCGGTTGATGAAAGCCGAGGGGCCACCGCCGGGCTGACGATGTTCGTGGATCAGCGCCTCGAGATAGCCGCGCATCTCGCTCATGTTGCGTTCGGCGGCCTGCGCCACCGTTTCGCCCGGCAACACGTGTTCCGGTTCGACGTGGCCGATGATCGCATTCGACCATACCAGCATCTGCTTCCAGTCACCCGGCGCGAGACCGATGATCTCGCCCGTCGCCGCGAGCGGCAGCTTGGCCGCGAGTTCGGCGACGAAATCACATTCGCCGTCGCGCGCCAGCGTCTCCATCATTTCCTGCGTGAAACCTTCGGCGAGCGTGTCGAAGTGCGCGGCGGCGCTGCGCATGCAGCCCTGCGTGAACGCCCAACTCGACAGCTTGCGCGTCTGGCGATGGCGCGGATCGTCCATGAAGGTGATGTCCGGCGGTTCGGCCGGATCCCAGCCGCGCGACTGGCCGAATGAATCGAGCCCGCCGCGCAGCAGTTCCGGTTCGCCCTTCAACGCCATGCGCAGGCGCGGCCCGCCGTTGATGAACAGCTTTGCGTTCTCGGAGACCGCCATCACGTCGGCATAGCGCGTCACGGCCCAGAACGGTTCGATCGCATCGCGCTCGTAGCGAAACACCGGCGCCTCGCGTCGCAACTGATCCCACTCGGCCCAGGGAAAGCCCTCTTCGGCATAACGTTGCGGCGAGTGGAGATCGATTCGTTCGAGATCGAAGCGCATGAGCGGCCCCCTGGCGACGGTTGCAGTGTGCGGATTCACATCGGCGATACGCCCGAGTATTCACACGGATTGCGCCGTCGTCCAGCACAGCACGGATGCCGCAGCGCAGTAAGAACGCGCATGCGTTTACGAGTGCGCAGGCCCCCTGTACGCTCCCGCGCTGTTCTTCCAGATGCATGACGGACCACGCGGATGCCGAACAGCGATCACACTCATGAAGGACGGCGCAGGCTGCTGCGCGGCGCGCTGTGCGCCTCGATGTGCGCCACGATGTCCGCAGTCCTCGCGGACACCGCGCGCGCGGCCGGGCCCGAGGCCGCGAAGCTCGCGCCGCAACCGGGAGACGAGCTCTGTTTCGCCTCCTTCGAGCACGACGGCAGGCTCGTGCAGCCGGCAGATCTGGAGCCCGGCGCGGCGCCCTTGCTCGTCTATCCGCGCGATCCGGCGAGTGGCGTCATTCGCGAACGTTCGCGCATCAACCAGATCCTGCTGCTGCGTCTGATGCCGGACGATGCCGCCGCTGCCGGCCTCGACGCGGCGGGCGAAGGCGTGATCGCCTTTTCCGGCATCTGCACGCATGCCGCGTGCGCGGTATCGGAATGGAACGCCGAGCTGCGACACGTGGTGTGTCCCTGTCACGCCTCGGAATACGATCCCGCGCACAAGGCCAAGGTCGTCAGCGGGCCCGCACCGCGTGCGTTGCCGAGCCTGCCCGTGGCGCGGCGCGACGATCGCTACGTCATCACCGGCCCGTTCAGCGGCGCGGTCGGCGCGCCGGCCTGAGTGCCGCGTCCGCTTCTCCCCTCCAACACAAGGAACATCGCATGATGCGGCTGCGCGTGATGATGGCGACGGCGCTGGTCTCCTGGCTCGGTGCGGCATCGGCGGCGGATCCGGCGTACCGCGCCGTCACCGATGCGCGTCTCGCGGCCCCGGAGCCGCACAACTGGCTGATGACGCGCGGCGACTACGGCAGCCTCGGCTACAGCCCGCTCGATCAGATCACGGTCGCGAACGTCGCCACGCTGAAGCCCGAATGGACGTTTTCCACCGGCGTCAGCGAAGCGCACCAGGCGCCGCCGATCGTCAACGACGGCGTGATGTTCATCACCACGCCGCGCAACCAGGTGATCGCAATCGACGCGAGCACCGGCAACCAGCTGTGGCGCTATGCGCGCGAACTGCCGGCCGACCTGTTCCAGCTGCACCCGACGAACCGTGGCGTCGCGCTGTACGGCGATCTCGTGCTGCTCGCCACGCTCGATGCGTATCTCGTCGCGCTCGATGCGCGCACCGGCGAGGTCAAATGGGAGCAGCAGGTCGAAGACTACCTGTCCGGCTATTACATGACGCTCGCGCCACTGGTCGCCGAAGGCCGGGTGATGGTGGGCGTGTCGGGCGGCGAATTCGGCGTGCGCGGATTCGTGCAGGCCTTCGACGCGACGACCGGCGAGCCGGCGTGGAAAACCTTTACCGTGCCCGGTCCCGGCGAACCGGGGCACGACAGCTGGCCCGGCAACACCTGGCAGCGCGGCGGCGTACCGGTGTGGGTGACGGGCAGTTACGACGCCGACGCGAAACTCGCCTACTGGGGCACCGGCAACGCGGGCCCGTGGATCGGCGACGAGCGCAAAGGCGACAATCTCTACGCGACGTCCGTGATCGCACTCGACGTCGCGAGCGGCGCGATACGCGCGCATCATCAGTATCACTGGCACGACGTGTGGGACTGGGACGAGGTCGCAGCGCCGCTGCTGCTCGATCTCGAACGCGACGGCAAGCCGACCAAGGCGCTCGTGCACGCGGGCCGCGACGGCTACCTGTGGTGGCTCGAGCGCAAGCAGGGCAGCATCGGTTTCGTCGACGCCAAACCCTATGTGCAGCAGAACGTCTACACGGGCATCGATCCGCAGACGGGCCGCCCGAGCTACGACGAAGCGCGCATCCCGCGCGCCGGCGCGCGCACCGAGTTCTGCCCGAGCATCTGGGGCGGCAAGGACTGGCCTCCCGCGGCCTACAGCCCGCAGACGGGCCTGCTGTACATTCCGGCGAACGAGAATCTGTGCGGCGCGATCACCGGTGAGCCCGCGAAGTATCGCCCCGGCGAACTCTACATGGGCGTGCCGCTGACGAAGCTCGAAGTGAACCCGACGCCGGCCGCCAAAGATCACATCGGAGAACTGCAGGCCTGGGATCTGAAGACCCGCGAGCGCGTGTGGAAGGTCGACTTCAAGTCCCACAACTGGGGCCCCGTCCTCGCGACCGGCGGCGGCCTCGTCTTCGCCGGCGGCACCAACGACCGCTACTTCCGTGCCTTTGATGCGAAGACCGGCAAGCTGCTGTGGCAGCAGCGCACGAACTCGGGCGTCGTCGGCATGCCGGCGAGCTATGAAGTAGACGGCCGCCAGTACATCGCCGTGCAGTCCGGCTGGGGCGTCGACGCCCAACGCAAGCAGGACTTCCTCGACAAGGCCTTCAAGACGCGCACGCAGGTCCCACAGGGCGGCGTGCTGTGGGTGTTTGCCGTGCCGGAATGACCGGGGGATATGGCCACCGAGAACACCGAGAACACCGAGAACAGCGTCAATTGAATGGGAGTAGCCGCGACGCAGGCAGCTCGCTCGGCGCGAGCGCCGCGGAGGGCGCCCCACCCGGATTTTTCTCGGTGTTCTCTGCGTTCGCGGCGGCCATCGATAAGCCCTTCAACACCGCCGGCATTTCCAGATGCATGTCGCAGATGAAATCGCGATGTCCGCTACGCCAGGCCGCGTGCGCGGGTTCTACAGTGCGATGTGCTGTGGGTGTTGGCTGTGCCTGAATGATGGGGGTTTAAGCCACCGAGAACACCGAGAAGGAATATTCGAGTGGGCGCCTTCTCGCTGCGTGCGCCAGGCATGGCGCCTGCATCGCGGACGCCCCCCCACCAATCTCCATCTTCCTCGGTGTTCTCTGTGTTCTCGGTGGCCATCAATCGGCCCATCAGAACACCACAGGCATCTCCAGATGCGTGTCGTAGATGAAGTCGCGATGTTCGCGCAGGGCCGGGATCAGGGCTTTCTCGATGCGCGGATCGCTGTTGCCATAGGCACCGCCGCGGAAGGCGTCGGCCATCGGGCAGCGTTCCGGCGGCATCGGATCGAGGATTGCGCAGCAGGCGGCCCAGTAGATGTCGAGGGCGCTGAGCCGATCGCCGATCAGGTACTTCTTGCCGGCGGCGCGCTGGCGCGTGATCTGGTCGGCGAAGGCGTTCACGATGTCGATGATGTGCAGCGCGGCCTTCTCGGCGCCGGCCGGCGTGTAGCCGTATTTCTGGCCGAGGAACTCGAAGAAACCGCGCTGTGGGTCATTCGCGGCCATGGTCTTCAGCGGGCCGTCGACCATCAACAGACGCTTGTCCCAGACCAGGCCGTTTTCGCCGAGCAGTTCGTTCGCGAGACCGAACATGCGGATGCGGTCTTCGGTGTCGGCCGGGATCAGCGGCGGATTCGGCTGCAGTCGCTCGGCGAGATTCAACTGGTCGATCCACGAGGAGCGCGGCCGCTCGTCGTTCCACGCGATCACGGGCGCGCTGCCCTGCCCGCTCCATTCAATCAGCTCGCTCTGCGAATCGTTCATCCCGATCGCGAGGTCGGACGCATCCGCGTTCGCGCTCTTCACCGGCGTATAGGTCAGACCCTTGACATACAGGATGCCCTTGCACGATTCCCGCCACGGGCCCGGGATCGGATAGGCGCCGAGCACGACGCGCAGGCCGGACATCTTGCGCGCTTCGGCGATCGTCACGTAATTCAGTTTGATGTCGGTCAGTTCGATGGCCATCGGCAGCTCCGTCGGTTCGTGGTGGTGGTGGCCAAGCTTCGCACAAGTCCCGCGCGCCGTGTTGTCCGTCGCGGCGGCCGGACGTCAAGCCCGGCTGCCGCGCGGCCGCTATGCCGCTCATGCTGAATCCGGCCGACCTCCCCCAATCGATGGTGCTGCGGCGCCTCGGGCGCGCCGCCGGCCTGTTGAGCGATCTGAGCGGGCTCCTGCTCGGCCATCGTGCGAGCGGCACCGAAGATTTTCAGTTGCGCTGCCTGACCTTCGCGCTGGTGGCGGGCTTCATCACCTGCGGATTCTTCGGTGCTCTGACCCTGCTTGCCGGCGAGCCGACGCAGGCGACCTTCCTGGCCCTGACGGCGGTGCTCTACGCGCTCGTGATCGTCCTCTACCGCGTGAGCCGGCGGACATCGCTCGCACTCAATGCGGCCTCGGCGGTGACGTTTCTCGGCATCCTCGCGATGATGGCGCTGCAGGGCGGCATCCACACGCCGACTTCGTGGTGGCTCATCACGATGCCCTACCTGATGGCCACGACGGGCCTGCATCGTTCGGCGGTGACCTGGCTTGCGCTCAGCGCGTTCGCGATCCTCGCGTTCCTGATCCTGGACCGCCTCGGCGTCGGCCCGGCACTGCATCTCGGCGACTACCCGCGGGTGTTCGTGTTCTTCGTCCAGTCCGGGCTGTTCGCCGTGCTGGTGTTCTTCACCCTCGTGCTGTCCGCCGCGCGCCTCGAAAGCACGCGGCGCGCGGAGGCGGCCTACGAGCAGGCCGTCGCGGCGTCCGTGGCCAAGAGCCGATTCCTGGCGACGATGAGCCACGAAATCCGCACGCCGCTGAACGGCGTGATCGGCGCCGCCGAACTGCTGCGTCAGCAGTCGGCGAGCCCGGCACAGACGGCGCTGATCGACACGCTGTCGCACAGCGGCGAGCATCTGCGCAGCCTCATCGACGACATTCTCGACTTCTCGCGCATCGAGGCCGGCATGCTCGAACTCGAGGACACCGAACTCGATCCCGGGGCACTGATCCGCCGGACGGTCGAGTCACTCGAGATCATCGCGCGCGGCAAGGGGCTTGCCTGCGAATGCCGGGTTGCGGCGGACATGCCGGCGCGCGTGCGGGGCGACGCGGCCCGGCTGCGGCAGATTGCGCACAATCTGATCGGGAACGCCATCAAGTTCACCGCCGCGGGACGGGTGGACATCGAGGGCGCGGTGATCGAAGGCGCGGCACCCGGCCGGCTGCGCTTGCGGCTGACGGTGCGCGACACGGGCGTGGGCATCGCGCCGGACAAACTGCCGCGGCTGTTCAAGGCGTTCTCGCAGGCCGACGGTTCGACCACCCGCCTGTTCGGCGGCTCGGGCCTCGGACTCGCGATCAGCCAGGAACTCGCGCGGCGCATGCACGGTGAGATCGCCGTCTCCAGCGTGCCGGGCGAAGGATCCACGTTCACCTGCACCGTCGATGTCGGTCGGGTCGAACACGCCGCGGACGCAGCGCCGGCCAGCGCTGCCGACGCTGGCGACGCGCCGTCGCTCGAGGGCTCGCGCGTGCTGCTGGTCGAGGACAACCCGGTGAACCAGGCGCTGGGCAGCGCGATGCTCGAGCAGCTCGGCTGTATGGTTGAAACCGCCGACAACGGCCAGATCGGCGTCGAATGCTGGCGCGACGGCGCCTACGATCTCGTGCTGATGGATTGCCACATGCCGGTGATGGACGGCCTGACCGCCGCCCGCGCCATCCGGCGCGAGGAAGACGCCAGCGGCAAAGCCCGCACCCCGCTGGTGGCCCTGACCGCGAGCGCGTTCGCCGAAGACCGCGCCGCGTGCCTCGACGCCGGCATGGACGACTTCCTGTCCAAACCCTACACCTTCGAGCAGTTGCGCAAGATCGTGGGGCTGCACGCCGGCAAGGCGGCGAAATCGGGGTTCATCGATGCCGCCTGAGACGGGCTGCGCCCGGCCACGGAGAACACGAAGAACACGGAGGGGGAATCGAATCTTTGCTCCGACGCCGGCAGTTCGTAGGTTGGGCTGACGCAGGAAGCCCAACATTGTCCGGGTCGCGTCGTTGATGAAGGGTTTCATTCCTCCTCGAGTGCCAGGCCAACGGCGTCGTGCTGCTGGCCCCTCGAGCTGGTCGATGCAGCAGTGGCACCGCACCCGATTGGCGATGACGCCTGCGGCACGAAACCGATGGGCCGGCACCTCCTTTCTCATGGCGGGCGATGCATGAGTTCGACGACCGTGGCGTTCGCGCGAGGAAGCTCGACACATGCTGCGAATGTCCGGGCATGACGATGGCGTGAGTGCGTGGACTCGTCCGTTGGGTGTCGGGATTCCGGCGTCAGCGCTACGGTCACGACGCGTGAGGGGCGGCACCGGAGACACCCGATGTTGGGCTTCCTGCGTCAGCCCAACCTACGAACTGATGAAAGCTCGGTGTAGCCCGGGTGGAACGCAGTGGAACCCGGGATCTGCAGGGTCTGACAGGCCGCTCCCGGGTTCCGCGCTGCGCGCTCCACCCGGGCTACACGAGCGCGCCACGGTCACGACGCGTGAGGGGCGGCACCGGAGACACCCGATGTTGGGCTTCCTGCGTCAGCCCAACCTACGAACTGCCGGCGTCGGAGCAAGGATCCAATTCCCCCTCCGTGTTCTCTGTGTTCTCCGTGGCTAAATTCAGTGAACATCAGCAGGCAGCCACGCCAAACCCCGGCACAGCAGCCTCACGCAGACCCACCGAGGCGCGCCACTTCCGCGCGCAATTCCTCGACGATGGCCTCCAGCCGCTCCACGCGCGCCGCGAGCGAGCCTTCGCGGCTGCCGCCCGGTGCGGCGGTGTCCTCGACCGACTCGATGTGGCCGCTGAACAGGTGCGCGTAGCGCGACTCGCGTTCGCCCGGGGCGCGCGCGAGGCGGGCGACGAAGGGGCCGTCGTCGCGGCTCATCAGTCCCAGCAGCGCTTCCTCGACCGCTTCGGTGTCGGCGAAATCGCACAGGCGGTTCGTGCGCTGGCGGAGTTCGCCCGGCGTCTGCGGGCCGCGCAGCAGCAGCACGCAGATCACGCCGAGTTCGAACGGCGAGAACTTCAGCGCCCCGAACTCGGTGTTGCAGAAGCGGTGGCGGTACTTCGCGGTGCGGCCGCCGAAGCCGCCGCCCTTGTCGCTGACGAGAAAGCGCTTCACCAGTCCGTCGAGCGCGTCCTGCACTTCGCGCTCGCCGAGGTCCAGCACCGGATCGCGGTTGGTTTTCTGGTTGCAGGCGTTCGTCAGCGCGTTCAGCGACAGCGGGTACTGATCGGGCGTGGTGATTTCCTTCTCGATCAGGCAGCCGATGAGGCGGGCCTCGAGGGGGGTGAGTTCTGTTTTCATGGCGTTTCCTTTGCCGTGCGTGTGTGCGCCGTGAAGTCCTCGACCCGGTAGCCCTCACCGACCAGCAGGTCGCGCCGCGCCGCGAAGCGCGGCCGCACGAACCAGACCAGCAGCGGCAGCACCAGCAGCGCGAGCACCATGTTGATCGCCATGATGACGATGATCAGCAGGCCCATGTCGGCGACGAACCTGAGCCCTGACAGGAAATACCACGGCGCGATGCCGACCACCATGATCGTCGCCGTGAACATGATCGCCTTGCCGGTGGTGCCGAGCGCGGCGGTGATCGCGGCGGCCCAGTCGCCGTTGCTGCGCTGGTACTCCTCGCAGATCCGCGACAGCAGGTAGATGCCGTAATCGATGCCGACGCCGAGGCCAATCGCGGCGACGATCAGCGAATTGACGTCGAGACCGACGCCGAGCAGGTGCATCGCCGCGTACAGCACCTGGTTGGCGAGATTGACCGGGATCAGCAGCAGCAGACCCGCGACCAGCGAGCGATAGGCGAGGCTGCAGGTGAGGAGGATGAAGCAGTTCATCAGGCCGACGACCACCCAGTGATAGCGGTCGATCACGAGGTTGACCGCCTGCTGCAGCGGGATCGTGCCGGTGCCGAGGCGCACCGTGAAGAACTCGTGATCGATGCCGACCTGATCGACCGCCGCACCCGCTGCGGCGAGCGCATGATCGACGGTCTCCTGCTTATTGTCGCGGTACCACAGCGATACCGTCGCGTTGTGCCACTTCTCGTCGACCAGGTGGCTGAAATTCTTCGCGCTGCTGCCCATCGTCACGCCGAAAGCCGCGGCGCTCATCGAGGCCTGCACGGGGTCGAGCGGCATCCACTTCGTGTGGCCGCCGTTGAACAGGCGATTGCCCTCGGCCATGTAGTCGGCAAAGCTCAGCGTCGCCCGTGGCGGGCCCTCGCCTTCCTCCATGATGCGCTGCAGGCGCTGCGCGGTTTCGACCATCTCGACCTTCTGTACCTCGAAGTCGAGGCTGTCCGGGTTCTTTCCTTCGAGCACGATCTCGAGGGTGTTCACGCCGGGGAAGTGCGAGTTGATGAGCCTGACCGCGGTGTTGAACTCGGAGTCGGGCCAGAACAGGTTCGAGCCCTCGACCGGGTTGCCGACCTTGATCTGCGCCGCGATGTAGACGGCGACGACCCCGCCCAGCACCACGCACGCGGCGCTGATCCGCGCCCGCGTGCCGGTCGACAGGCTGGCGACACCCTGCAGGAGGCGCTGGAAGCGCCGATGCGCGCCGGCGGGCCGTCCGTGGCCGATCAGTTGCCCGGCGTTCGCCGGCGCGGGCAGCGAGGCCAGCAGCAGCGAAATGAGTACCACGCCGGTCGGGATCAGCCACACCGCCCACATGCCGCAGAAAATCGCGTGCCTCACCATCGCCGGAATCGGCGCGAAGCCGACGATCGCGATGCCGAGGATGTCGGTGATGATGCCGATCACGCTCGGCGCCATCATCACGCTCATCGTGATCTCGGCGGCCTTCGTGCGGTCGCCGACCTCGGCATACACCTCGTAGAAGCGTTCGGTGAACTGCACCGCGTGCGAGAACGAGCGCGCGGTCAGCAGCAGCGGCACGACCATCAGCAGCGGTTCGATTGAAATCCCCAGCCAGCCGACGAGGCCGAAGGCCCAGATCCCGGCCGTCAGGCTCGTGACGATCGGGGTCAGGATGCCGACGACATTGCGCATGTACAGCGCGAGGGCGACGATCAGCGCGCCGACGGTGACGGCGAAGATGCCGATCATCTGCCGCTCGTACTGGTACACCCAGCCAATCAGCATCGGCTGGCCGGCCACGTGCACCTCGTGATGCTCGTCGCGTGCCGCTTCGACGAGGCCCTGGACGTAGGTGAACGCTTCGCCGTAGTCGAGCAGGCGCTCGATGAAGGTCGCGGTGATCAGCGTGGCGCTGTCATCCTCTGAAATCAGGAATACGCGCGTATTCGGTGATTTCTCGACGAGGGTGCGGAAGCGCGCCAGGTCCTGCGCACTGGTCGGCGCCCTGTCCTCCATCAGCGGCCGCATGTCGATGCCGGTGGCGGTCGACTCGCTGTAGCGGGCCTTGGTGCTCGCGATGGAGAGAATCATGTCGTGATCGACGCCCGGCGTGAGGTCGATGTCGCGCGTGAACTGCCAGACCTTCTGCAGCGTGTCGGCGTTGTAGATGTCGC
>LNFM01002490.1_pt1 | contig 38540 bp, 42 predicted proteins | sample 596031 | NCBI WGS metagenome assembly LNFM01 (sample SAMN04254537, study PRJNA301005) | activated carbon metagenome | isolation source: dual media filters at the Ann Arbor, Michigan drinking water treatment plant | place: USA: Ann Arbor | reverse complement strand
GATCGGTGATCGGAATGCCCGGAACGCCGTAAATCGTCTCAATGCCGTTCAGCTTCAGCGCGTCGATGACAAGATGAAAGCCATCCGTCAGATCCACTTCTTCCGCCGCCGTCGTCTCTTTTACCTTCTCCGCAGTCGTCGCCATGGACGCCCTCCCTTATTTTGCAGCCTTCAAATACAGCGCGGACATGACAGGCATTCGCCTGCGACAGGCCCATCCAGAACGCACCTTACGGATCGAGACATGCCCATCTTTGCGCTGCCGCAAATTCCGAGGGATCTGGGCCGACTGCACGGTTGTGGGGACTACGCGGGACGCCCGTAGCGAACGGCGGCGTGGGGATTTGGCGCGGGCAACACCGTTCACACCACCAAGCGCCAGATCATTGACCCAGCGCAAATGGCCGCCGCGAGGCCTGCCTTATGAAGGACCGCATCCTCAAAGGAGAAAAAAATGAGACTGTCGAAAATGGCACTGGCGGTTGCGATGGGCTGGTCGCTGACGCTGACGGCGGGAGCAAACGCCGCCGATCATCAGGTCAAAATGCTCAACAAGGGATCGGACGGCCAGACGATGGTTTTTGAACCCGCTTTCCTGAAGATTGCGGTGGGCGACACGGTCACCTTCATCCCGACCGACAAGACGCACAATACCGAAAGCATCAAGGGCGCGTTGCCCGAAGGCGCGCAAGAGTGGAAGGGTAAGGTCAACGAGCAAACCACGGTCGCCTTCTCGGTAGAAGGTCTGTACGTATACAAGTGCCTGCCGCATTACTCGATGGGCATGGTCGGTGTCGTCCAGGTCGGTGAGGCTGCCGCCAATCTCGCCACGCTGAAAGCGATCAAAAGTCCGCCTCTGGCGCAGAAGCGCATCGACGCGGCTCTCGCGGTGGGCGGCATCCAGTAATATATTCATCAAAGGCGGCCCCGATGGCGGGGCCGCTTCTATCCCGCTGGCCGGTAGGCATCGGCGATGTCCGGCCCGGTTTCCAGTCGCGCCGCTCCGATCAGATCCAGGCAATAGGGCACGGCGCCGAATATCGCGATTAACGACGAGTGGATTGAAGACGGCCTACCGGGAAGATTGACAACCAGCGTCTTGCCTCGAATGCCCGCTGTCTGCCGAGACAGTATGGCCGTTGGTACAAGCTCGAGATTTCGCAGGCGCATCAGCTCGCCGAACCCCGGCAGCATCTTTTCGCACGCCGCTTCGGTTCCCTCGGGAGTCAGATCGCGCGGCGCGGGGCCGGTCCCGCCCGTCGTCAGGATGAGATCGCAGCTTTCGGAATCGGCGAGTTGGATGATCGCATCGCGGACGCTTTCGGTCCCGTCCGGCACGATCCGCGTTACCGCTGCCCAGGGCACGCTCAGTATTTCAGTGAGCACCTGGCGAATGGCGGGGCCGCTCTCGTCCTCGTACATCAACGAGGATGCACGGTCGGACACGGTGAGAATGCCGATTCGAGCGAACCGCAACGTATCAGTCATCTTCTGCTCTTCTCCAGTCAGCCGCCCTGTTCGACAACGCGCCGCAGCGCGTCGAGGTTGAGCACGGTCACCCGCTGCCGCCCGCTGATCACCAGTCCGCGGGTTTCCCACGATTTCAGGATGCGGCTTGCGCTGAACAACGTTGTACCGGCCATCTCCGCCAGATCCTGACGCGAGACCGAAAGTTCGATGTGCCCGTCCGTCACAGGCGACTGCGCGGCCAGTCTTAACAGCGCATGCGCGACTCGCAGCTCAACACGCTCGGTCGACGCCTCGACGACCCGGTCGTGCGCTTCGTACAGGCGGCTTCCGACTGCCTGGAGCGTGTTCATCGTCAACCGCGGATATCTCGCCGCAAGGCGTGGCCATGCAGCGGAAGGCCATACAAGGGCAGCGCTGTCGGCCACCGCAAGCGCCGTGGCTGGATAGGTGTCGCGGCCGAAGGCCATGGCAACGCCGAAGATGTCACCCGGCACAACGTAGCGGACCACGACTTGCCTGCCCTCCGGCGTGACTTTCACGACACGCAGATGGCCCTGCTGCAGAAGGAAGAAGGACGCTGCCCGCGCGCCTTGTGAGAAAACCGCCGCATCTTTCGGATACCGCACAAGCTGGCTCTCCCGCAGGAGATCGTCGAGCTCACGTTCGGACAATCCCGCAAGGACCGGCAAACCACGAAGGGAATCGCGCAACGCGTCTTTCATGACGGTTCCAGTTCCGTTGGCGACCCGATGTGCCCGTTCGAGCCTCTATCGGCGCGCCATTGCACCGGCACGAGCGCCTCATCCTCTAGCTTGAGCAAGACCAGGGCGCGGCGCACGATCTGATCGATCCCGTGTTCCACCGAATCCGGCTTCAAGTAGAACGGAAGCACCGGCGGCGCGACGATCGCGCCAGCCTCTGTCGCCTGTACCATTGCGCGGATATGACCGAGATGCAGCGGGCTCTCCCGCACCATCAACACAAGCGGACGGCGCTCTTTCAGATGAACATCGGCGGCGCGCGTTAATAGATTGTCGGTATTGCCATAAGCGATGGCTGACAGCGTCCGGATCGAGCACGGCGCGACTATCATTCCGGCCGTCTGAAACGATCCGCTGGCGATGCAGGCACCAAGATCGGCGCATGCGTGCACTTGGGACGCCAAGCGACGCACACTGCGCAGCGCATCCCGCCCGATTTCCTCGGTCATGACACGCTCGGCGGCCGGCGACACGATCAGATGCAGATCGATGTTGCGCGCAGCCGAGAGAAGCTCGACCGTACGTATGCCGAGCACCGCGCCCGATGCACCGCTGATGCCGACGACGATGCGTCTGGAGACACTCATTCCGTCGGCCCCGACACCGGCCGGTCCGAGAGTCCGAGATCCGCCCACATGGCATCGACACGCGCCGCCACGACTGGATCGATCTCGATCACGCGACCCCATTCGCGCGCCGTTTCCGAACCGATCTTACGCGTGGCGTCGATGCCCAGTTTTCCGCCAAGCCCGGTCTTTGGAGACGCAAAGTCGAGATAGTCGATCGGCGTGTCATCGATCCGGACAATGTCGCGCGTGGGATCGGCCCGGGTCGAGATGGCCCATACCACATCACGCCATGCCCGTACGTCGATGTCGTCGTCAACCACAACGAGATATTTTGTATAGGACATTTGCGGCAGAACAGACCACAGCCCCATCATCAGCCAGCGTGCTTGGCCGGCATAGCGCTTGCGGATGGATATGATCGCCATGCGGTAAGAGCAAGCGTCGGGCGGAAGCCAGACATCCCGAACTTCCGGGAACTGCCGGCGCACGAACGGCACGAAGAGCCGGTTCAATACTTCGCCGATGCGCGACGGCTCATCGGGCGGGCGGCTGGTGAATGTCGACAGATAAAGCGGTGATCTTCGCATTGTCATTGCGGTGACGCGCATTACCGGAAAACGTTCGACCGAATTGTAATAGCCGGTGTGATCGCCATATGGGCCCTCTCGGCCGGTTTCGGTTCGCGACACGAAGCCTTCGATCACGATCTCAGCGCAGGCCGGAACCGCGAGCGGAACGCTCACGCAAGGCATCAGCGACGGTCGCTCGCCGCGCAGCAGTCCGGAGAAGGATAGCTCGGAAACGCTTTCCGGCAGCGGCAGCACGGCGGACAGAATCGTCCCCGGATCGGCACCGATAACCACAGCGACTGGCGTATCCTGCCCCTGCCCTGCCCATTCTGCGTGGTGCCGCGCCCCACCGCGATGTTCAAGCCAGCGCATGATGAGGCGATCGCGGCCAAGCACCTGCATCCGGTATACGCCCATATTGACGTTGCCTGCGAGGTTCTGGCCGGGTGCCCGCGTCACGACGAGGGGCCAGGTGATCAGCGGCGCGGGCTCACATGGCCAGCAGATCGGAACCGGCAGCTGCGCGAGATCGATATTGTCTCCCGTCAATACGATCCGGCCGGACGAGGCCTGAGACGTCTTGGGGCGCATCGCAAGCGCCGCCCGCGCGAGCGGCAGCTTGGCAGCCGCCTCCCGCAGGGTGCTGGGCGCGCGCGGCTCCCGCAACTCGACGAGAGCATCGGCCAGTTCCCCAATACGTTCCGGTCGCACGCCAAGCCCCCACGCGACGCGCTCGGTCGTGCCGAACAGATTGACGACGAGCGGCACGCTCGACGTCTCGCCATCCACCCTGACCGGCTTGTCGAAGACAAGTACGGGGCCATTGGCCTCGAGAACCCGCCGGTGAATCTCCGTCGTGTCGTGAATAACCGACACCGGCGCGCCGATACGCACGACCTGCCCGGTGCCTTCCAGATATCTCAGGAAGTCGCGCAGATTGGCAAAGTGCGGCAGGTCGCGGAACAAGAACTCCCCTTTCTGCCATGCTGATTGCCAGAGCTGGGTCGGCCCGGCATTGCGCCAGCGCAAGGAGTTTTCGGGAGGCTTGCGTTACCGGTGAGGCAGGAGGATTCATGTCCGCTCCAGGCCGCGCCACCATCCCCGCCTTCTTCTCGCTTTTCCTCCGCCCAGCGCCGCTCTGGCCCCTCGAAAAGCTACTTGCCGCGCTGACCAGACGGCTTGCCGCGCGCAACCCCGCGATGTTCGGTCGGCTCGGGGAGCACGCGCAGAAGACCTTCTGCATCGCGCCAACCGATCTGCCCTTTGCTTTCGTCCTTCGGCCCCGGTTGGGGCGGATCGAACTGAATGTCGTGCGGACGACCACCGGAATCGAGGCCGACGCCAGCATTCGTGGCCCGTTCCTCTCCTTGGCCGCTCTCGCGGAAGGCTTGGCGGACGGCGACTCGCTCTTCTTCTCGCGCGAACTGACCGTCGAGGGCGATGTCGGGGCGGTGCTCGCCTTGCGCAACGCCGTCGACGACGCACGGCTGGATATCGCCGCGGAACTCACCGCGCCGCTCGGCCCGCTTGCTGCGCCGGCCCGCATGCTGTTGCGCGCGGCGGCGGAACGGATGACCGCGGGCGCTACGTGGCGCACATCGGCGGTGCCATGGAGCTGATCTGCCCCGCCGGAACACCGTCCGTGCTGCTGGCGGCCGTCGATGCCGGAGCGGATGCCGTCTATTGCGGCTTCCGAGACCGGACCAATGCGCGCAATTTCCCCGGCCTGAACTTCGATCGCCATGAAATGCGCGTCGGGATGGACTACGCGCATGCGCACGGCGCCCGCGTGCTCGTCGCAATCAATACATTTCCGCAGGCTGGCGAAGAGGCCTTATGGCAGTGCGCCGTCGATGACGCCGCCGCCTTGGGAGCCGACGCGATCATCCTCGCCGATATAGGCCTGATCGATTACGCCGCGCGGCAGCATCCCGATGCACGGCTTCATGTGTCGGTGCAGGCGGCCGCGGCCACGCCGGACGCCGTTCGCTTTTTTGTGGAGAATTTCGACGTCAAACGAGTCGTTCTTCCGCGTGTCCTGACCGTCGAGGAGATTGCACGGCTTTCGCGGGCGGTCACGTGCGAGACGGAGGTGTTTGCCTTCGGCGGCATGTGCGTCATGGCGGAAGGACGCTGCAGCCTATCCTCCTATGCGACAGGGCAATCGCCCAATATGAACGGCGTCTGTTCGCCGGCGAGCCATGTCAGCTATGAATCGCGCGGCGGCCGCATGACGTCGCGGCTTGGCGATTTCACGATCAATATATTCTCGGAAGGCGAACCCGCCGCTTACCCCACTCTCTGCAAAGGCCGGTTCACGACCAACGCCGGCGCCGACTATCTGTTCGAGGAGCCGGTGAGCCTGGACGCCCGCTCCGTGCTGCCGCAGCTGCGGGCGGCCGGCGTCTCGGCGCTCAAGATCGAGGGCCGCCAGCGCGGACGGGCATATGTGGAACGCGTCGTACGCTCTTTCCGGGCCGCGATCGATGCCGATCGCGCAGACGGCACATACAGTGCGGCAAACCTAGCCGACATGAGCGAGGGCAGCATGACGACCGAAGGCGCCTATCGGCGCTCATGGCGCTGAGGACTGGCGCGATGCAGATCACGCTCGGCCCTCTCCTCTTCAACTGGCCGGCCGACCGCTGGCGCGATTTCTATTTCGCGATGGCCGAAGAAGAGGCGATCGACAATGTCGTCGTCGGTGAGGTCGTATGTTCCAAGCGAAGGCCGTTCATCGCACCGTACATCGAGCCTGTGGTCGAACGCCTCCAGTCTGCGGGAAAGACCGTTGTCCTGGGATCGCTGATCATGCCGACGCTCGAGCGCGAACGCCGCGAAACCGAGCGGCTGACACAACATGCCTCCATGATGGTCGAAGCCAACGACGTGTCATGCCTCGCCCATCTTGGCGGACGGGCACATGCGGTTGGACCATTTGTGAATGTCTATAACGAATCGACAGCCCGCTTCCTCGTGAAGCGTGGCGCCAAACGGATATGCCTGCTGCACGAACTGTCGCTCGGTGCGATCGCCGCGATTGCCAACGCCGTTCCGGAGGCGGCGATCGAAGTTCAGGTTTTCGGTCGCATACCGCTTGCGATTTCGGCGCGCTGCTATCATGCGCGGCTGCACGATCTCACGAAGGACAATTGCCGCTTTGTCTGTGAGAAGGACCCGGATGGACTCAGCATCGAAACGCTTGACGGCGACCGGTTCCTGGCCATGAACGGCGTGCAGACACTCTCCCACACATCGGTCAATCTCCTGGCCGAGCTCCCGGCGCTGTCGGAAGCCGAGGTTTCGGCTATCCGGCTTTCTCCCCAGAACTGCGACATGGCCGCGGTCGCGCGTCTCTTTCGCGACACGATCCGGGGCGATGCGGACGCCAGCAACGCGACATTGCGGCTTGAGGCGCTCTGCCCGCAGTTTTCCTTCAGCAACGGGTTCGCTCATGGCCGCGAAGGCGCGGCCTATGTCGATGTGTCCGCAGCATGAGAGGTCCGCACAATGCGCAACCGGAAACCGGATATCGACAGCGCCGGCGCCCTGATGAACCGGCTGCAGGCGGTTCTTGCCCATACCGACCTCGACTGCGAATGTAAGGAGATCGTACGCACGGCGATCGACCGCTTCGCCTCGCTTGAACAACGCCGTCTTGCTCGGCATTGCATGGCTTCGGCCCGCGACCACAAGGAACGTATCGCGGCCATCCTCGCCCTGCTGCAGGAGCTGAACCAGATCACCGAGATCGAGCCCGACCGCACGGTGTTCACAGAGATGGCGATGCTGTTCGAGGACATCGCCGCTTCGGCGGAATCCGCCGCGAGCAGCCTGCGCAGTGTGACGGGCAGCGTGGCGCGTTAGCTGCCTATTCAATCAGTTGAGGGTGGCCGCCGTGCCGGTCACCGCACGCACGAGGTCTTCGTTCGCACACCCCTGCGGGCGGAACACCTGTATCCTGTGATCGCTTATGCCGAGATCACGGAGATCGCCCAGCAGCCGGTCCAGCGCCGCCTCGTCCAGAAGCGACGGGTGCACAGTCGTACGCACTTCGTAGGCGACGCCGCTCGCCAGAAGATGGCGCAGACTCTCAAGCGCCTTGTCGCCGCTTCCCGGAACCTGGGTGATGCCGCGATATTCGGCGAACGGCGCCTTGATGTCGAACCCGACCCAATCGACAAGCGGCAGGACGGCGGCAAGACGGCCGGGATAGGGACCGGCGGTATGCAGCCCGATCCTGTACCCCATCGCGCGCACCTCCTCGATGGCCGATGGAAGCGCCGCCTGGAGTGTCGGCTCGCCACCAGAAAAAACGACGCCGTCGAGAAGGCCGCGCCGGCGTCTGAGGAATGCGGCGACCTCGCTCCAGGGGATTTCCTGCTGCCCTTTAACGGGCAGCAGGTGCGGATTGTGACAATAAGGACAATCCCACGGACAGCCCTGAGAGAAGATCGTCGCAGCCAGTTGTCCCGGCCAGTCGCACATCGACAGCCGTTCCAGCCCGCCGACGCGCAGCTCAGGCAAGCTTCGCACGCCCTTCGCTGAAGTAACAGCGTTCATGAAACTCACCTTTCTTGCCCCGGTTGAACGACGACACCGGCCGGTGATAGCCCATTACCCGTGTCCAGATTTCGCAGGGCTGACGCTCGTCCTCCCGCAGCACCACTCCATTCACGGACACGCTTCCAGTATTCAGATTTCGCATCTTTCTTCTCCTCCTAGCTTGCGGCGGCTTGCCGCTTCTGCGCGATCAGCTCCTCATCGCATTTCGGGCAGAATTCGTGCTCGCCCTCGATATGGCCGTGCTTCGGGCAGATCGAGAAAGTCGGCGTGACGGTGATGTAGGGAAGCCGGAAGTTCTCGAGCGCGCGGCGCACGAGTTTCTTGCAGACCTCCGCCGAGGACACGCGCGTTCCCATGTACAGATGAAGCACGGTTCCCCCCGTGTATTTCGTCTGCAGACTGTCCTGAAGTTCGAGTGCGAGGAACGGATCGTCGGTGAAGCCCACCGGCAATTGGCTCGAATTCGTGTAATAGGGCTCGTGGTCGGTGCCGGCCTGCAATATGTCCGGATATCTTTTCCGGTCCTCCTTCGCGAAGCGGTAGGTCGTACCCTCGGCCGGCGTTGCCTCCAGATTGTAGAGATTGCCCGTTTCTTCCTGGAAGCGCACGATCCGTGCACGCACATGGTCGAGAAGACGCACGGCGAAAGCGTGGCCCCACTCCGTCGTGATGTCATGCTCATCGGAAGTGAAATTGCGGATCATCTCGTTTATGCCGTTCACGCCGAGTGTCGCGAAATGATTGCGCAACGTGCCGAGATAGCGCTTGCTGTACGGAAACAACCCGTTGTCCATATGGCGCTGGATGATCTTGCGTTTGATCTCGAGGCTGTCGCGGCCGAGATCGAGCAGTTCATCGAGACGCAAATAAAGCGCCTCTTGGTCTCCCTTGTGCAGATGGCCGAGCCGTGCGCAGTTGACGGTCACGACACCGAGAGACCCCGTTTGCTCCGCGCTTCCGAACAGGCCGTTTCCGCGCTTGAGAAGCTCGGTCAGATCGAGCTGCAAACGGCAGCACATCGACCGCACCATATGCGGCTTGAGGTCGGAGTTCAGGAAGTTCTGGAAATAGGGAAGCCCGTATTTCGCGGTCATTGAGAACAGCCGCGCCGCGTTCTCGCTCTCCCAGTCGAAATCCGGCGTGATGTTGTAGGTCGGGATCGGGAACGTAAAGACACGTCCCTTGGCATCACCGCGCGTCATGATCTCCATATAGGCGCGGTTGATCAGGTCCATCTCCTCCTGGAGATCGCCATAGGTGAAATCCATCTCCTCGCCGCCGATCACCGGCACCTGCGCCCTGAGATCCTCCGGGCAGGTCCAGTCGAAGGTGAGGTTCGTGAACGGCGTCTGCGTGCCCCAGCGCGAAGGAACGTTGAGATTATAGATGAGTTCCTGAATGCACTGCAGGATCTCGGGATATGTCATGCTGTCCTTACGGACGAACGGTGCCATATAAGTGTCGAACGACGAGAACGCCTGCGCGCCGGCCCATTCGTTCTGTAGCGTACCGAGAAAATTGACGATCTGCCCGACGGCACTCGACATGTGCTTAGGCGGTCCGGCCTCGACCTTGCCGGGCACTCCGTTGAGCCCTTCGTTCAGAAGCGTGCGCAACGACCAGCCGGCGCAATAGCCGGACAGCATGTCGAGATCGTGGATGTGGATGTCGCCTTCGCGATGCGCCTCGCCGACCGCAGGCGGGTAGACATGCGTCAGCCAGTAATTGGCGACCATCTTACCGGATGCGTTGAGAATGAGACCGCCGAGCGAATAGCCCTGATTTGCGTTCGCATTGACGCGCCAGTCCGCGCGGTCGAGATATTCGTTGATTGAGGATTCGACATCGACGAAGGCTCGGCGGTCGTCGCGCAGCCTAGCGTGCTGCTCGCGATAGACGATGTAGGCGCGCGCCGTGGCGAAGCGATCGGCGGCGATCAGCGCCTGCTCGACCACATCCTGCACATCCTCGACCCGCGGCGGCCGGTCTCGGAACCGGTGGATCAGAACCTTGACGATCTCGGCCGTCAGTCGCGCGGCCTCGCCGGCGTCGATCTCCCCGCTCGCTTTCCCGGCCCGCTCGATGGCGGACCTTATTCTTTCGGCGTCGAAGGCGACGACCTCACCGCCGCGGCGGACAACCGCCCGCGGCAGCGTGGCAATGTGTGTGTGCTGCATCCCCTGATTCCCCTTGCACTAAGGCGGGAAACCTAGCCGCAGACCGGCCCGGGAACATTGATCTGACGCAAACTCACACCAGATCCTGCGGTCGTTTGCACTGCAAATTCTATATCTAGCAGCTAGTCGCGCTCAGCCTCGGCGATATCCAGCAAGCGGTCGGCCTGAACGAGGAATACGCGCTGGCGGCCACTGCGGATGATGCCTTGCTGCTCCCAGGCGCTGAGAATGCGGCTGACGGTGAAGAGCGAGGTGCCGGTGATGGACGCAATGTCCTGGCGCGACAGCGGAAAGTCGATCTCGACCTCATCCTTCCCCTGTCGACCGGACTGTTCGGCCAGACGCAGCACCGCATGCGCGATGCGTTGCTCGGTTTCCTGGGTGGAAATCTCCACGACGCGCGCGAGCGACTCCTCGACCCGGCCTCCAAGCGTCTTGAGGGCATTCGTCGCAAGCTTCGGGTATTTCTCGATCATTTGCGGCCACTGCGCGCTCGGCCAGCGCGCAACGACGCTATCGACGACACACAGAGCGGTTGCCGGATAGGCGTCAAACCCCGCGACCACGCCGATCCCCATCAGGCCACCCGCCTGGATGTAGCGCATGATGACCTGCTGGCCGTCAGGCGTCGTTTTGGCGATCTGCACGTGGCCGTTCAGCACCACGAAAAAGGAGTGCGCCTCTTCTCCCTGGGCGAAGACCGAACTCCCCTTCGGATAGTGCTGCGCACGGGCGAACGAGAGAATCTCGTCGGCCTGCTCCGGAGTGAATCCGGCGAAGAGCGGACTTCCCGCAACGAGCGAACGGTCAATCTGGGGCACGTTCCCTCCTGCCTGCCTGCGGCTTGCCTCCCGAACCCGGGAGGACCCGCGTCTATTCCACGATAGCCTTGCCCGCGATCAACGGGCGAAAGGCCGCTCCCACGCGAATCTGCGCCGCCGCGGAATTGCGGTAGCGCAAAGATGAAAGCCGATGCACAAACTAACCCGAACTGCAGGAGACAAACATGTCCTTGCCGGTTTTCAGTCAATCCTTTCGCATTTGTTTTCTGCTGGCCGCGCTGTGGGCGGCGGCCGTTATACCGGTCTGGCTCGTGGCCTATACCGGAGGCATGGAGCTCGGCGGCCCCTACGGGGCAGCGGCGTGGCATGCACACGAGCTCGTCTATGGGTACGTGGCGCTTGTCATCGCCGGCTTTCTTTTCACCGCGATCCCGAACTGGACGGGACGTCCGCCGCTCGGCCCGGGGCGCATCAAGCTTCTGATCGCTTTGTGGCTCGCCGGGCGGGCCGCCGTCATGGGCGCGGGAGCGATCGGCGTTCCGGCGGCGGCCGTGACCGATTCCCTGTTCCTCATCGCGGTTATGGCCACGGCGGCGCGCGAAATCATTAGCGGGGGCAACTATCGCAATCTCGTCGTCGTCGCGCTCGTCAGCCTCCTCCTCGCAAGCAATATCTGGTTTCACATCGAAGCATGGGAGGGCGGCCACGCGCATCAGCACGCGAGCGGCCATGCCCCGCTTCATGCCGGCATCGCCATCGTGATCGCCCTCATCGTCCTGATCGGCGGACGCATCGTTCCGAACTTCACCCGCAACTGGCTGTCGCGCCGGGGAGCCGCACATCTTCCCGCGATGCCCTCCCGCTTCGACATGGCGGCAGCGGCCGCCGGGGCCATCGCGCTGGCGTCATGGGTGATCGCGCCCGGCCATGTCTGGATGGGAGTTCTGGCCTTCGTGGCGGCGGTTCTTCTGTTTATCCGGCTGGCGCGCTGGCGCGGATGGGAGACAGGCGCCGAGCCGCTGCTTGCGGTGCTCCACATCGGGTACTTTTTTGTGCCGCTCGGCTTCCTTCTGATCGCGGCGAGCGCAGTCCCCGCCAGTCCCATACCGCCGGATGCCGCGCTTCATGCCTGGACCGCGGGAGCCGTCGGCGTCATGACACTGGCGGTGATGACCCGAGCGAGCCTCGGCCACACGGGACGTCCGCTCGCGGCGAACGCGGCGACGACCGCGATCTATGCCGCGGTCATTGCCGCCGCCGTGCTGCGGGTCGCGGCGCCGCTTGTGCCCGAGCACTACATCCATTTTCTGGGTGCCGCCGGCGCCGCCTGGACGCTGGCTTTCGCCGGCTTCGTCGCCGTCTACGGGCCGCTGCTGTTGAGGCCGCGCACGGGGGCATAGGGAATCTCCTCCGGCGCTGTCCGTACGCCACCAGCGGCGTGCGGGATCACCACGACAGCCAGTTTTTCAGGCGGTCCAAGGGGCGCGCTGTATCGCGCACGAGGCGAATCCCGAGATGTGCCGGGGGGACGCCGACCGAACACGCGCCGGCCTTTGGATCGCGGAAGAAGCTGCTCATATAGGCGCGGTGACGGCCCTGGGCGATCCGCACGCCGCAGTTCTCGATCTCCGTGGTTCTGCCGCTTTCGATGTCCTTGCGGTAGCGGACATAGCAGGTGTCGGTCCATTCCCAGACATTGCCCGCGAGGTCCTGAAGCCCGTGCTCGTTCGTGCCGAAGCTGCCGATGGGCCCCACCTCCGCGTCGATCTTCTGCTGCCGTTCGGTTTCGGCATCGTAGATGGCGAGCCAGCGGCGCGACGGATTGGCGGGATCGCTGACCTCCGTATAGACATCGTCACGATAGCGCGAGCCGGCCGCCAGCGCCCATTCGCGGTCGGTCGGCAGGCGCCAGATCTGTCCGGTCTGCTGCGACAGCCACAGGGCGTAAGCGGTCGCATCGTCCCAACTCACGGCGGTGGCGGGAAGATCGGGCGCGCCGTTGCCGTCGAGCCGCTTGCACGCACCGGCCGCAACGCAGCGTGTGTACTCGCCGCGCGTCACCTGACGTTTCATGATGTCGAACGAACGATCCACATTGATGCGGAGCAGCGGCGCGTTTACCGGCAGCCCGCCGTCCAGATATTCGCCGGGAATGCGGTAGCTGACGGACGCACGCTCGATGCGGATGGTTTCCTCGTCCGCCGCTTCCGCGCCCTGAACCATCGCCAGGGCAGCGAGTGCTGCTCCTGCAAGAAGAACGGTCTTCCGGGCCGCGCGCATCTTGAAATCTCTCTCATGTAGGGGCGGCCCGCCCGAAGGGGCGGACCGCCGGCTTCTCCTCTACTGCACGACAATCGGCGACGGTGCGGTAACCTGCTTCATCAGGTCGTTGTCCCACTCGCCTTCGACCTTCACATGGGCGGTCGCGCCAAGTTCAACCGCCTCGATGAGGTTGTGGTTGACGTAGGCGTACACACCGGGCTGCAGGAATGTATACACCGCAGCCGTGGCGCTGCCGCCGCGCACGAACCAAGTCTCGAGGTCCTTTTCAGGCGGGTTGTTGAACTTGCCCGTCTCCCAGACCCAGTCGCCGTGGCCGCCGATCAGATGCGGGCGCGAGTCGCGATTGGCGCTGCTGTGAATGAGCAGCACGGTCTCGCCGACCTTGGCCTTCATGGCGTTGTCGCCCGTCAGCGCACCCTTCTTGCCGTTGAACACGACATGGGTCGGGATGAGGCCCTTCATGACCTCAAGAGTATCCTGATACGAAGAACCGACATCGTCGTATTCCTTGTACTTACCATTTTCGTCCTTCGGGATGTACAAATCGAACTCCCCGATCGTGTACGCCGTATCGTACTTGACGGGCTTTCCGTTCACATCCTTTAGGCCTTCGCGCGGCAGAACCATGAGCGTTCCGCTCATGCCGCTGACGACGTGCCACGGGATCATGCCGGGAGGTGCGCAGTGATAGACGAACACGCCAGCGCGCGTGGCCTTGAAACGGAGCGTCGCCTGCTCGCCGGGATTGACCAGCGTGAGCTGGGCGCCGCCGAGCGCGCCGGTCGCTGCGTGGAAGTCGATATTGTGCGGCATCGCGTTGGTTTCGGGATTGATCAGCGTGAGTTCGACATAGTCGCCTTCATGCACAACCATCGTCGGCCCTGGCATCGAGCCGTCGAAGGTCATCGCCTGGAAGGTCGTGCCTTCATCGTCGACGACAACTTCCTTTTCCTGGATCGTCATCTTGAACTCGACGACCTTCGGCCCGCCTTTCGCGATCTGGTCATGTGCCATGACTGCCGGAGGCGGAACAAGCTTTGCCTGTACGCGTGGCAGACCGACAGACTTGTCGAGCGCAGCAGTAGCCTTCAGCGTCGGGTTTGCACCCTCGTCGGCAACCGCCGGCGCCATCATCAGGGCGGCGGCCATCGCGACCACCGCTGCACGTCGCGTTAACATTGTATTGCTCCTTCCTAAACGAGCGCTTTGTACAATGTGATGAAACACCCGACGCGCCCCGCGATAGTTGTTCCAGATCAATCGATAGATGCGACAGATATGCACATACAGAATTGCCGCGGGCGGAGCTACTTAAGGCTGCCTGTAAATACCTGCTTTGACTGGGCGATCACGGACGCGTGAATTTGGGCCGCGGGTGCGGCAAAATGGCCATCCGCCGCCATGACCGTTGCGGATGGGGATTACTGGACGATCTGACGGTAGATCGCAGGTAGCGCGGCCGGCAGGCGCGCGGCATCCGGCACGATCGCATAGGCGCCGCTGCCGAAAATATAAGGGAAATAGTCCTGTGCGAGTTCGTCGATGGTGATGCCGAACACCGACATGCCTGACCTGCGCGCCTCGCGGATCGCCATGCGTGTGTCCTCGATGCCGTAACGGCCCTCGTAATAGTCGATGTCGTTCGGCTTGCCGTCCGTCAGCACCAGCATCAGCTTGCGGCGTTGCGGCTGCTCTTCGAGATCCTTCGCGACATGGCGGACGGCCGTGCCCATCCGTGTGTACTGGCCCGGAGTCAGCGCGGCGATCCGCTTTTCGATTCGCGGCCCGAGCAGCTCGCCGAACGGCTTGATGACCGTCATCGTCACCGCCGAACGCCGGCGCGAGGTAAAACCATAGATCGCGTGCTCGTCGAGGCTGGCGGTCAGGCCGTGGCTGAGGGTCAGCAGCGCTTCCTTCTCAATGTCGAGAACGCGACTTCCGCCGATCCAGCTGTCGGTCGACAGCGACAAATCGATGAGGATCGCGACCGCGAGATCGCGATCGATCACGCGGGCGGCGCTGAATACCCGGTCCGTCCCGGCCCCTCCCGCGCGCCGATCCGATTCGGCGCGCACCGCGGCGGACAGATCGAGCTCATCGCCGTCCGGCTGGCCGTGCAGGATCACGCGTTTGGAGCGGATCGCCTCGAACTGCCGCCGCACGCGCCGGACGCGCTGCTGCAGCCCCTCGCCCGGTGACCAGTCCGGATTGTCCTCGCGCGCCGTGCCTATCACCACGCGGCAATGGTCTTGCCGATACGCGCGGCGTTTCCAGTCCCATTCCGGATAGGTCAGCCCGGCATCGATCGCGGCGCCGTCGGCGTCCTGGGGCGCGAGATCGAGATCGAGCTTGAGCCTGGTCGCCGCCGGCTTGCGGTTGCTGCCGATGGTCAGTTCCGGAAGATCCTCGGCCCGCTTGCCGCGCGCCCTCCTCGTCATCGTCGTCGACGCGGCGGTTGACGTTCACCATCTCGGACAGGCTGAACAGCGTCTCGAAACGATGGAACAAGAGAGGATCGCCGCGGTCGCTCTGGTCCGAATTCCTGCGGCTCGCACGGCGCCGCATGGAGTCGACCGAGACCGATCTTCCCGCCGGGTCCTCCGCGTCATCAGGGCGCGGTTCGGACAGCGCGCGATGCACTTCGCCAAACAACGGTACGGGGAGATAGGGCCGATAGCCGCGCGCGGCCCTGAAAAACGCGATATCCGCCAGTGGGCTTTCGATCGCCACGAGATATGGATTTTTGCGCGAACTGGCGTCTCCGAGAAGGCTTCGGATCGCGGTCTCCATGCCTGCTTCCTGCGGCGGCAGCCGCCGGTTCGGACGCACGGCGAGCAGAGCCCGGGCAATCCGGCCGTACATATTCTTCAGCCCCGGCCATGCGGCCAGGGTCGCGCGCGTCGTCGCAAGCGCCGCCCGCAGCCTCAGTATGTCCTGCTGAAGCGGATCGTCGCTATCCGGCTCCGGAATCCGCGCATGCGCGAACCACGCCGCCAGCCATTCATACAACGCCGCATTGTCCGCCCGGTTCGGAAAGACCCCGATTTCAGGCGGTAGGCGCATCGTGGTCTCGTCGAGCACCGGTAGCGAAATTTTTTCCGTGCCGAGTCCGACCTTCTGAATGAGGCTGAGACGATGGGACGAGGCAAGCGGTGCCCCGGGCGCGATGCGGATCGCGCCGTCGCCGCCGAGCGCGCGGAACAGCACGCCGAGCCGCGGCCTCACCTCTTCGAGCCGCACCGCGGCCTCTACGTGCCAAGGATACGTCCCAACGCCCCCGACAAGTCGATGCCAGTAAAGGCCGACGGTTTCTTCCGGCTCGAAGATCGCCACGGGTCTAGCCGAGCGCGATCTCAGCGACGCGCGAGAGTGCCTTCAGCACATCCGGCTCATCGGTAAGCGGCTGCAGCAGCGCCGCCTCGATCGCGGCTTCCGGCCGGACGCCGTCGCGCACCAAAGTCGCGGCGTGAATAACGAGGCGTGTCGACGCGCCCTCTTCGAGGTCCTGCCCCTTCAGCTCGCGCAGCGCGTTGGCGATGCGGACCAGCGGCACGCAGCGATCCTTCGGCAGGCCGCTCTCATGCGCCACGATGGCCGCCTCCATCTCCGCCGGCGGAAATCCGAACTCGATGGCGAGGAAGCGCTGGCGCGTCGAGGGCTTCAAACCTTTCAGCACGTTCTGATAGCCGGGATTGTAGGAAACCACGACCATGAATTCCGGCGGCGCTTCCAGCAGTTCCCCGGTCCGTTCGACTGGCAGAATGCGCCGGTCGTCGGTGACAGGATGCAGAACGACGGTGACGTCCTTGCGGGCCTCGACCACTTCGTCGAGATAGACGATCGCGCCCTCGCGTACGGCGCGTGTTAGCGGACCGTCGGCCCAGACGGTCTCGCCGCCCTTGAGCAGATAGCGCCCCGTCAGGTCGGCTGCCGTCAGGTCGTCATGGCAGGAAACGGTGTAGAGAGGCCGCCCGAGTTTTTCCGCCATATGCGCGACGAACCGCGTCTTGCCGCAGCCGGTCGGGCCTTTCAGCAGAACCGCGAGCCGGTTCCGGTACGCGTGCTCGAACAGCGCGCATTCATCACCCGAGGGCAGATAATAGGGAGCCGCTTCGCGTTCCTTGTCTTCGGATGTCACAACATGCATCGGGGTATCTCCGAGTTTTGGCGGCGGTGCCGGACGGATGTCCGCCCGGCGCCGTAGTGTCGTTTACTCTGCGGGCTGCAGGCTCGCGGCGCGGGCCCGCCGGCCTTCGCGCACGGGACCGAAGACCGACCAGAGGAACATGACCGCCGAAATCAGGACCAGCGCGCCCGAGCCGAGCCGCACCCAGTAGAAGGGCGCGATATGGTCCTGCACCTCCATGTAGGACATGCCCATGACGCGCTGCAGATGCACCTGGATTGCGCCCGCGAAGGTCAGCGCGAAAGTCATGATCGTCATCGCGCCGGTCATGATCCAGAACGACAGGATGTTCAGGCCCTGATTGTACGGCGCCTTGCCGCGCAGGTAGGGCATCGCATAGGTGATCAGCGCGAGGTTGAGCATCACATAGGCGCCGAAGAAGGCGAGATGTCCGTGCGCCGCCGTCACCTGTGTTCCGTGGCTGTAATAGTTCACGAAGGACAGCGTGTGCAGGAAGCCCCAGATGCCCGCGCCGAAGAACGCCCCGACCGTGCAGCCGACGGACCAAAGCATGGCCGCGCGGTTCGGATGATCCCGCCGACCCTTGAACATCATCGAGAAGGCGAAGATCACCATCGCGAAGAAGGGCGCGATCTCCAGCGCGGAGAAGATGGAGCCGACCCACTGCCAGTAGCCCGGCGCGCCAATCCAGTAGTAGTGGTGCCCCGTTCCGAGAAGACCCGAGAACAGCGCAAGACCGACGATCGAATACAGCCACTTCTCGATCACTTCGCGGTCGACGCCCGTCATCTTGATCATGAGGAAAGCGAGAACCGAAGCCATGACGAGTTCCCACACACCTTCGACCCACAGATGGACAATGTACCACCAGTAGACCTTGTCGAGGGACAAGTTGTCCGGCTCGTAGAAGGCAAACAACCAGAAGACGGCGATGCCCCACAGTCCAATAAGAAGCACGTTGGTCACCGCGGTGCGGCGGCCCTTCATTACCGTCATTGAGATATTGTAAAGAAATATCAGAGCGATCACGACGATCGCGACCTTGATCCAGAGCGGCTGCTCAAGGAATTCGCGTCCCTCGTGGATACGGAAGACATATCCGACAACCGCCGCCAGCGCGCCGAACATCAGAAGGCCGAGCTGTATGTATGCCAGCAACGGGCTCTCGATGTCGCGCTCAGTCTCCTCGGGAATGAGGTAGTAAGCGCAGCCGAAGAATCCCATCAGGAGCCAGACGATCAACGCGTTCGTATGGATCATGCGGATGATGTTGAACGGCAGCAGCTCCGACAGCGTGTTCGGCAGCACATAGACCGTTCCGGCCAGCGTGCCGGCGATGATCTGCACGCCGAACAGGATCATCGCGCAGGCGAAGTACCAGAATGCAATTTTTTGCGTTTTGTATTTCACGGTATCGTCTCCTCAGCCGGCGTCGTTCGGAGGCCAGCCCTGCGTATCGATGCGGCTGGTCCACTCCAGGAAGTCGACGAGATCGTCCAGTTCCTGATCGTTCAGATTGAATTGCGGCATCTGCCGCCGGCCTTCGATGCCGGTCGGCTGGGCCTGCATCCAGGCCTTCAGCGTTTCACGCGCGGTCTGCGGATCCTTCGCGCCGCCATAGCGTTTCCAGACATTGCCGAGTTCAGGCGCGAAATAGGCGCCCTCGCCGAGCAGCGAATGGCAGTTGATGCAGGCGTGTTTTTCCCAGACATGCTTGCCGCGGATGACCCCCTGGGTGAGCGTCGCGGTATCGGTCGAACGTGCGATAATGTACCAATGACTCTGGGCGGTCAGCCCGACAAACACGACGAAGAAGAATATGGAGCCGCCATAAAAGATGTTTCTCGCGGCGGATTTCGTGAACCGCTCGCTCATCTCGCCAGCCCCCTAGCATGCACCGCCATATCGACCCTCCGAATTGACCGGCATCGCCGGTGATACGAGGGCTAAGGCAAGGCCTGCGAGGGAACGTTGCGAAAGCGCAATCTTCTGATGGGAGGCCAAACCAACCCCGGGGCCGGAGAGCGACGGCAGGATTGCTTGCGGCGACATTGTCCTGCAGCAATCAACCGACGCCGGCATCGTGCGAAAAGCCCGGCATGGATCAGCGTACATATTTCGACGCCGCGCCCGGCGGCGCGCGCGTTGCCTCCGCGACGGACATCGCCGACGACGATTGGGGTCCGCTGTCCGATCTTCCTGGAAATCCGATGATCTGGCTGCTGGTTCTCAGCGAGCTTGCGGTATTCGGCGCGCTGTTCGGCGGCTTTGCGGCGATCCGGCTTCTGAAGCCGGAGATCTACGTGCCGTCGCAAGCCGCTCTCGATTCGATCCCCGCCGGCTTCGCAACGCTGGCGCTGGTCACGAGCGGATGGTTGGCGGCCCGCGCGCTTGATTCCGTGCGCCGCGGCAAAAATCCACGTCCGATGCTTCTGGCATCGATGGCGTTCGGCGCCGCGTTCCTTGTCGCGAAAATCTATGAGTACGCCGACAAGTTCGAACAAGGAATCAACATAGATACCAACGCATTCTGGACGCTGTACTATCTTGCCACGGGGTTTCACGCTCTGCATGTCGTGCTTGGAATTATCATACTCGGCGTTCTGTGCCGTTTCGCGAGCGTGCAGAACATCGAAACCGGAACGACCTTCTGGCACATGATCGATGTGATCTGGATCGTGCTTTACCCGATTATCTATCTGGTACGGACATGAGCGGCCGTCTCACGCGCACCTGGGCTTTTGTCGTCATCCTGACGCTCGCCGCGATGTGGACGGCCACGACGAACGGCGGCGCGACATTCGGCCTCATGGGAGCCGGCGCTGTTCTTAGCCTAGCGGGGATCAAGGCCGGAGCCATACTGCGGAATTTCCTTGAGTTGCGGAACGCGCCCGCCGGGTGGCAGACCGTGTTCTACGCCTACCTCGCGGCGATCGGTACCATTGTGTTTGCCGCGCACGCTGCCCAACCTCTCGCAAGGTTCTGACAGGTGGCACGCCGTGATACAGTTTTCGCTGGCAATCGGGAGTTTCATGATCGCCCATATGGTGCCCGCCTATCCGCCGGTGCGGCGGCGGCTGATCGTGGCTGTCGGCCGCACGCCCTATCTTGTCGCCTACGCGCTCCTGTCCGTCGTTCTACTGGGCTGGGTGGTCTATGAGGCGCAGGCCGCGCCGTCCCTGCTCTTGTGGGAGCCTGCGGGATGGCAGTGGAAAATCCCCGCGACATTGATGCCGCTCGCGCTGTGGATGATTGTCGGGGGCCTTCTTGAAGCCAATCCATTGTCGATCTCTGTCCGCACGGCCGCGGACAACCAGCGTCCCGCCATCGCCAGCATCACGCGTCATCCGGTCCTGATCGGGTTTCTGATATGGGCGCTGGCCCATATTCCGCCGAATGGCGACCTCGTCGCCGTGATGCTGTTCGGCAGCATGGTGCTTTTGGCCGCGGCCGGCTGCGTCCTGATCGACCGCCGAAAAAGACGCGAACTCGGTGAGGCTGAATGGGCCGCCCTCGCCCGCAACACATCGATCATACCCGGCCTGACCTTCGTCTCCCGCTCCGCGCGCCTGTCATGGTCATGGCAGATGAGTCTTGCCGCCGCCATCGCGGCGGCGATCTATGTCTGGATGGTCTATTGGGGCCATGCCGCGCTTTTCGGCGTATCGCCGCTGACGCCGGAAGGCCTGCCCCTGATCTGACGCCAAGCCGCAATCCATTTGCGCGAGATCAATGAAGGCCGGCCGCAGGTCGGGCCTTATGCGGACGCCTGAATCATATCGAGGCCCCAATGCGTCCCGAACTCGCGTCCCGCTATGCGGGCCTGCGGCTGCCGCGCTACACGAGCTATCCAACCGCGCCGAATTTCAGTTCGGACGTGGGTGAAGAGGATTACCGGCGCTGGCTCGCGGAACTGCCTGCCGACGCGCTCGGCTCGCTTTACCTGCACGTCCCCTATTGCCGTTCGATGTGCTGGTATTGCGGATGTCATACGACGATCACGCAGAAGGTTGATCCCATCACCGACTATATCGGCCTGATGCAGCGCGAGATGGAACTGACGAGCGGCCTTCTCGGCAACCCGCTGTCCGTCGGACATGTTCATTTCGGCGGCGGTACGCCGACCATCATGTCGCCGGGCGAGTTCACGCGTCTTGTGAGCCGCATCCGTGACCTGTTCGACATCCGCTCCGACGCCGAAATCGCCGTCGAGATCGACCCGCGAACCATACGTCCCGACATGGCCGACGCGCTCGGCCTGTCCGGCGTCACCCGTGCAAGCCTCGGCGTACAGACCTTCGATCCCGAGGTCCAGAACGCCATCAACCGGGTGCAGACGTTCGAAACTGTTTCCGCTGCGATCGACCTTCTACTCGGGAGCGGCGTCGACAATCTGAACTTCGATCTTATCTACGGCCTGCCGCATCAGACCGTCGACTCCTGCCTGGACACCGTCGAGAAGGCGGTTTCGCTCCGGCCGCAACGTTTCTCCGTCTTCGGCTATGCGCACGTCCCCGCCTTCAAGAAGCATCAGCGCAAGATCGACCCGGCCGCGCTGCCGCGCTACGACGAAAGGAGCCGGCAGGAACACGCGATAGCTGACGCCCTTGTTACTGCCGGCTATGTGCGCGTCGGGCTCGATCATTTCGCGCTGCCTGAGGACAGCATGGCGATCGCCCTGACCCGCGGCACGTTGCGGCGCAATTTTCAGGGCTACACCACGGACATCGGCACCGTGCTCCTGGGCTTCGGCGCCTCCGCGATTGGACGTATGCCGCAGGGATACGTACAGAACGCCGTACACCTTCTGCAATATGCGCAGAGAGTTCAAAGCGGCCGCCTGCCCGCGGCCAAGGGTTATGCGCTCTCGGAAGACGACCGCATTCGCGGAGATCTGATCGAGCGGATCATGTGCGACTTCCGGGTCGATCTTTCACGGGCGATCCGGGTCGGCAATCAAAGCGCGCTCGACCTCGCCACCGTAACGCCGGCGCTCGACCGCCTGGCGGCCGACGGCCTGATCCGCAAATGCGGCCCTGTCATCGAAGTTACCGACGAGGCCCGGCCGCTCGTCCGCGCGGTCGCCGCTGCCTTCGATGCCTATCTCGGAGCCGCCGCCGTCACGCACGCGCCTGCTGTGTAAGCGCGCGGCCCATTCTCAGCGTGCCGAGCGCGACGATCGCGGCAAACGCGGCAAGAGCCAACGCTGTCATCGGACCACTGAGCATGCGCGCCTCGTTCCATTCCATAAGGCCGCCTGTAATGCGCAACACCAGCGCCGCGTGTAACAGGATCAGCGGGACATATAGCTTGCGGGAGAAGGCGAGTTGGATCCGCAGGATCGAGGGAAATACCAGAAGCGCGTGCCCAAACACCATCGACAGCGCAAAGCCGATGACCACCGCATGGATCGTCATGTCATAGGTGAAGGCATTCGTGCCGGGGGCGCTCATCAACTGAATGAGGCCGCCGGCTGTCAGCCAGGCATAGCCCGCGGCAAGATTGACAATCAGAAAGCGGGCCTTTCCCCGATGGCGTAACCGACAGAGCGTCATGTCGTTACCCATCATCCAGATGCCGGACAAAATGAGTCCTATGCCGGAAGCCAAAGCTCCGGCCGGCTCGGCAATCGTGATCCAGCCGCCAGCGGCCATGAACGCCACCGATGCCCAGAACAGAAGAACGAATGAATAGCCTTTTGGCCTCGGCCCGCCGAATTCGAGCCGCTCGCCGCCGATGACGAAGACCAGGAATGCCAGCCACCATCCAGCCGCCGACGGCACGCTGGCGGAATAAAACCAGACGACATTTCCCGCGAGCCATGACATCGCGGACGCCGCGAGCGCGGTGGCGAACAAGGTTTTTCTGATAAGGACGGACCGCAATGTCGCTGCCGATACGGCGGCGGCCGCGAGCATGTACAAAACGGCTCCTGCCGCCGCCGCGCCGCACAGTATTAGAACGGTACCGCCCGCGCACAAAACCGGCCCGGCATAGTCCAGCCGCCGATGCGACATCGCCGCGCGTTCAAGGCTTGTCAGCGTGCCGAACAACCCGCAGATCAGCAGCGGGCCGTGATACTCCGACAGCGCAGCGAGCGGCGCGTCCAGGCCGAGCCGGACCAAGCCCGTACATATCCCGACGATCAGCGCAGTGGCGCCGCAGAGCAGCAGCGGCAGCCGATGCCAAGGAACCCCGGCTCTGGCGGCGCGCGTGTCAGACGCGGCCGATGCGGACGCGCCACACATCCGGGCCGCTCTCCTGGTAGTCCCAGCTGAAGGCGCCGGGATGATCCATGCCGAAACGCAGATAGAGCGGCTTCGGATCGTGATCGTTGACAAGCTCGAAGCCTTCTCCCGGACGAAGCTGGCCGAAAACACCGAAAATGACCGGATGGCGGAGCCGCGGCTCGATATCACGCACATCGATAATGACGTCGGATACCGGCGATGTCGTCATGAGAACGTTCCCTGTAGCGGCTAGAATGTATATGGAGCCATCCTAGCCGCTGGCCCCGCGCCTCATCCTTGCGCGGGGGCAAATATCCGTCACCGACCCGCGCGCGGTCCTGTGAGAACCGGCCAGTAGAAAACGAAGAAACATAGATAGGCGGCTGCCCAACTGGCCCCTGCGGCATGGAGCACGCCGCCCGGCATGTCCGGATAAAGCCCTGCCGCGACCCTCAGCAGCGCGCCCGCCACCACCAGCACATAGACGAGCTGAGTCCCGCGACCTGCAATCCTTGGCCGCCCGGTGAGGCCGAGGCTCGTCCGCGTCATGACGGCGAGCACCATTGTTCCGGCGGCGCCCGCCGTCCAGGCATGAACACCGGCGCTGGGAGCAAACGCTCCCAAAGCCGCGAACGCCGAGAGAACGAAACCGACGGGGATGAAGATGTAGGCCAAATGAAGAATGAAGACGAGCGGATCACGGCTCGTCCGGTATCCAGCCCATCGCGCAAGCCGCATGGCGTGCAGTCCGCCCGCGATCAGCAGAACGATAAATACAAACTCTCCATAAGGCACGAAGGTCCAGAGGATCAGCGCCGCCATCCCTGTCGCGGCGCAGGCATGGTCGAACGGGCCAACCGGCGACGGCAATCGGCCCGGCGGCCGCCGCGCGAGCATGTTGCGGGTAAAGCTGGGGATGATTCGGCCGCCGATCATCATGATGAGCCCAAGAATCGTCGCGATACCGAGTCGCCATCCGAGATCCGATGCGCCGAAGTTCCGCACTTCGACATGGAAGACGATATTGCCGGAAAGAAGCAGTGCGAGCGCCGCGACAATGGCCGTATTTCGGAAGCTGCGGCTTGCGATGATTTCCCGCAGAACGACCGCGATCATCAGGACAAGGAATGCACAGTCGATGACGGCAACGGTCGAAGCGCCGAGAAACTCCGACAGCAGGATTGCAGCCCGGCCGGCAGCCCATGTCATCGCGAGTACCACGACGGGTCCGCCCTGAACCGGAAAATGTCCCGTCCAGTTCGGCACGGCCGTCAGCAGGTATCCCGCGATGATCGCGGGCAAAAAGCCATATAGGAGTTCATGGATATGCCAGTCATGGGCAGAGAATGCGCCGACGACCCCCATACCGCCGCCGATCATCGGCAGCCAGACGAGAACCGACAGACCTGCGAACAGCGCACCGATGAGGTAGAACAGGCGAAATCCATAGCTGAGCACGGTCGGGCCAGCATAGTCGCGCAGTCGCGGAACAGGCGGCATCGAGTCTTCCTCTGCCCTGTCCGGCCCTATCGAACATGGCCAGTGCATGAGTTGCGTTAAATCAATGCCCTCTCAATCCGATCGGCTACCGTCCGTCAAGAACATGAACTCCCCCAATGATCTGACGGTCGCCTGCCTCCAGACGGAGCCCGTCTTTGGAGATCCCGCGTACAATCGGGCGCATACGGCCGCGCTGATCGCGCAGGCGGCTGCCGCAGGGGCCCGAGTGATCGTCGCACCAGAGCTCTGCATTTCGGGATATGCCTTCCGCTCCCGGGAAGAGGCGTCCGATTTTGCGGAGCCGGCTGACGGGCCGACGGCCGCCGCATGGTCCGCCGCCGCCGGCGGAGCGTTTGTTATCGGCGGCATCTGCGAACGCGTGGGCGACAGGCTGTTCAATTCCGCCATCCTTGCCGGCCCCGACGGATTGATTGGCACCTATCGCAAGGTACATCTGTGGAATAACGAGAAGCGATACTTCTCCCCCGGCGATCGGGGCTTCCCGGTTTTCAACACGCCGCTCGGCCGCATCGGTATGCTCATCTGTTACGACCTCTGGTTCCCGGAAGCATTCCGGTCCAGCGTTCTGAATGGCGCCGACGTCATGTGCATACCAACGGCCTGGCTTCCGATGCCGGATCAGGACAGTTCACGCGATCCCATGCATAATCTTCTTGTCATGACATCCGCGCACACGAACTCCGTCCCGGTCATATGCGCCGACCGGATCGGACAGGAGAACGGACTGTCCTTTATCGGGCGGAGTTTGATTGCGGCCCACACCGGCTGGCCGGCAGCCGGCCCCGCAAGCGTCGACAGCGAGGAGATTCTGTTCGCACAGATCGCCCCGGCTGCAGCCCGACAGGCGCGAAGCTGGACACAGGTAAACGATCTGTTGCGCGATCGCCGTCCGGACCAATACGTTTCATGACATTGGCACAAAACAACTTTGATCGCGCGCGGAGAGCGTCGACCAACGGCTGCTCGACAACTCGGTAGTGCAGGTCTACTCTTTAGGCCGGTTCTAAGGTGATCTCGGATAGCGAAGGATCGCTGTGACATCGAATAAAATTGAGTCGTCAGCCGATACAGCCAGACCCTCAAAACGAGCCGAGATTTTTGCGTTCGCGGTGCTCGCGGTCCTGATCTGGCCAGTGATCGCCGTGGGCATCGTCGGCGGCTACGGCTTCCTGGTCTGGATATACCAGATCATATTCGGGCCGCCCGGCCCGCCGGGCCATTGAGGTCGCCTATGGCCGACGCACAGCCTGATAGACGAAGCTTCCTGCGGGGACGGTTGGTTCCGGATTATATCCTGCGCCCCCCATGGTCGCGCGAAGCGTCGATCATGGACGCCTGCACCGGCTGCGGCGACTGCGCTCCCGCCTGCCCGCAAAACATCGTCTCGCTGACGGACGGCCATCCCATCGTTGCGTTTTCGTCCGAATGCACAATGTGCGGCGCTTGCGCGGACGCCTGTCCTGAACCGGTGTTCGACCGTAAGGTTCCACCCTTTCCGCACGCCGCCACAATCGGAGACGCGTGTTTTCCCGCACGCGGCATAGTTTGCCAGAGCTGCGGCGACGTGTGCCCGGCAACGGCGATTAGATTCGTCATGCGGCTTGGTGGTCCGGCTCTTCCGGAGCTTGACATAGACCGTTGCACCGGCTGCGGCGCCTGCCTCGCCGTCTGCCCTGCCGATGCAATCACCTGTACGACAACCGCGGAGGCTGTTCATGCGTGATACCTCCGTCTGGCATATCTCAAGTGCCGTTGTAACGGCATTTCCGCACCTCGCGGACGACGTCATTGCGCAGCTCGACGCCTTGCCTGACACCGAAGTCCATTTTTCCGATGGCGGAAAAATAGTCATTGTCCTCGAAGGCGCCTCGACCGGCGAAGTTGGCAGTCGCCTCGCTTCCATCGCGCTGATGGAGGGTGTCCTTTCTGCCAATCTCGTCTTTGAACAGATCGACATTGCCGATCCCACGGGAGCTGAATCATGACACTGTCCCGCCGCGACATGCTCAAGGCGCAAGCCGCCGGCATCGCCGCGCTCGCCGCGAACATCGACGTGCCCGCGGTGGCCCAGCCGGTCGAAGGCGGCGTCGAAGCGCTACAGATCAAGTGGTCCAAGGCTCCCTGCCGGTTCTGCGGCACGGGTTGCGGCGTGATGGTCGGCGTCAAGGAAGGACGCGTCATCGCCACACATGGCGATGCGCTGGCGGAGGTCAATCGCGGCCTCAACTGCGTGAAAGGTTATTTCCTCTCCAAGATCATGTATGGCGGAGACCGCCTCACGCAGCCGCTGCTGCGCAAGAAGGGCGGCGTCTACGCCAAGGATGGCGAGTTCACGCCGGTTAGCTGGGAGGAAGCGTTCGACGTCATGGCCGCACAGGCCAAGCGCGTTCTGAAAGAAAAAGGACCGACCGCAGTCGGCATGTTCGGCTCCGGCCAATGGACGATCTGGGAAGGGTACGCGGCGACCAAGCTGATGCGCGCCGGCTTCCGCTCGAACAATCTTGATCCCAATGCCCGTCACTGCATGGCCTCAGCCGCCTATGCCTTCATGCGCACGTTCGGTATGGACGAGCCGATGGGCTGCTACGACGATTTCGAAGCTGCCGACGCCATCGTGCTCTGGGGCTCGAACATGGCGGAGATGCACCCCATCCTGTGGACGCGCGTCGCGGACCGCCGCCTCGGCAATCCGCATGTCCGGGTCGCGGTGCTCTCGACCTTCACGCACCGCAGCATGGATCTTGCCGACATTCCGATCGTGTTCAAACCGGGCACCGATCTCGCGATCCTGAATTACATCGCGAACCACATCATTTCGACGGGCCGCGTGAACAAGGATTTCGTGTCCAGGCACACGACCTTCGTTCGCGGCGCGACCGAAATAGGCTATGGCCTGCGCGACGACGATCCGCGCGAGGTCAAGGCGCGCAAGGCCAAGGATGTGGGCGCAACGGAGCCGATCGACTTCGAGGCGTTCGCCGCCTTCGTAAAGGACTACACACTCGAAAAGGTATCAAAGATTTCGGGCGTCGAATCCGGCTTCCTCGAGCAACTCGCCGAACTCTATGCCGACCCGAAGCGCAAGGTGATGTCGCTCTGGACAATGGGCTTCAATCAGCACGTCCGCGGCGTCTGGGCCAACCAGATGATCTACAACCTGCACCTCCTGACCGGAAAGATCTCCGAGCCCGGCAACAGCCCGTTCTCCCTGACCGGGCAGCCGTCGGCCTGCGGCACGGCGCGCGAAGTCGGCACATTCGCGCATCGTCTGCCGGCAGACATGGTCGTCACCAATCCGGAACACCGCAAACACGCCGAGGAAATCTGGCGTGTTCCGCACGGCATCATTCCGGAAAAGCCCGGCTATCACGCGGTCGAGCAGGACCGGATGCTGAAAGACGGCAAGCTCAATTTCTATTGGGTTCAGGTCAACAACAATGTGCAGGCCGGCCCCAACAACAACAACGAGACCTATCCCGGCTACCGCAATCCCGACAACTTCATCGTCGTTTCCGACGCCTATCCGACCGTGACGACAATGTCCGCCGACCTGATCCTGCCCGCCGCCATGTGGGTCGAGAAGGAAGGCGCCTACGGCAACGCTGAACGCCGTACGCATTTCTGGCACCAGCTGGTCCAGGCGCCCGGCGAGGCGCGATCCGATCTGTGGCAGCTGATGGAATTCTCCAAGCGCTTCACCACCGACGAGGTTTGGCCCGCAGATATTCTCGATGCCAATCCCGGTTATCGCGGCAAGACGCTGTTCGACGTGCTGTTCAAGAACGGCAATGTCGACCGCTTCGCGGTCGCGGAACTCGACGAGGATTACGACAACGCCGAATCCAAGGATTTCGGCTTCTACGTCCAGAAAGGTCTGTTCGAGGAATATGCCGAGTTCGGACGCGGCCACGGACACGATCTCGCGCCGTTCGATACTTACCATAAGGTTCGCGGCCTGCGCTGGCCTGTCGTCGACGGCAAGGAAACGCGCTGGCGTTATCGCGAGGGTCTCGACCCGTATGTGAAACCCGGAAAGGGCGTCGAATTCTACGGCAATCCTGACGGACGGGCAAAAATCATCGCCGTTCCCTACGAGCCGCCGGCGGAGTCGCCGGACGAAGAATACGGGTTCTGGCTCGTCACCGGCCGCGTGCTCGAGCATTGGCACTCCGGGTCCATGACGATGCGCGTGCCCGAACTCTACAAGGCCTTCCCTGGTGCCTGCTGCTTCATGCATCCGGAAGACGCCCGCAAACGCGGCATCAACCAGGGCGCTGAAGTTCGTGTTATCTCGCGTCGCGGAGAAATGCGCACGCGCGTCGAAACCCGCGGCCGCAACCGCATGCCGCCCGGCGTCGTGTTCGTTCCCTGGTTCGATGCGAGCCAACTGATCAACAAAACCACGTTGGATGCTACCGATCCCATCTCCAAACAGACGGATTTCAAGAAATGTGCGGTCAAGATCGTTCCGGTCTGAGCATGCTTCGCCCGCTGGCGATTCTCGTCGCCGCGATCGTAGCTCCGCTGCTGTTCGTCATCGGCGCGGCCTCACAGAGCGGCCTCGTCAACAATGTTCCGCGTCTGACCGGCGCGCCCGATCCGATGGCGGCTGTACCGACGCCACCCTTCGCACGGCCGATCGTCGACGACGTCAAGAGAATGCGGAACTATCCCGAGCAACCGCCCGTAATCCCGCATTCGATCGACGGCTATCAGCTGACCGTAAATACGAACCGCTGCATGGACTGCCACAAGCGCGAGTTCACGGAAGGGTCCGGCGCGCCGATGATCAGCGTCACGCACTTCCAGGATCGTGATGGGCAAGTGCTGTCGGATGTCACGCCACGGCGCTACTTCTGCACGGCCTGTCATGTCCAGCAGTCGGACGCCCGGCCCCTCGTTCCGAACACGTTCATCGACGCCGCCCGCATCGGCGAGAAAAGGTAGAGGCGGCGATGGCGTGGCTGAAACGGCTGTTTCTGTGGGCCTGGGCAAAGGCGTTTTGGTTCTGGCGGATCATCAGCCGCCCGAGCGCCTATCTCAGCCTGGGATTTCTGACTCTCGGCGGCTTTGTCGGCGGCGTGATGTTCTGGGGCGGATTCAACACTGCGCTCGAACTCACCAACACCGAAACGTTCTGCATCTCCTGCCATGAGATGCGCGACAATGTTTATCAGGAACTTCAGCGGACCATACACTTCACCAACAGGTCGGGTGTGCGCGCGACCTGCCCCGACTGCCATGTGCCGCACAAATGGACCGACAAGATCGCACGCAAGATGCAGGCCTCGAAGGAAGTCTGGGGCAAGATATTCGGCACGATCAATACGCGCGAGAAATTCCTGCATGAGCGTCTGACGCTCGCCAAGCACGAATGGACGCGCCTGAAGTCCAACGACTCACTCGAATGCCGCAACTGCCATTCCTCGGTCGCCATGGACTTCACCAAGCAGACGCGCCGCGCGGCGGAGATCCACAGCCGCTACCTTATCGCGGGCGAGAAAACCTGCATCGATTGCCATAAGGGCATCGCGCATGAGCTGCCAGACATGACAGGGATTGAGCCGGGCTGGAGGGAAGCGCCGGAACTGCGGGACAACACGAGCGGCGCGAACTACCACGGCGCCGGCGCTCTGCGCGCGTATTTGGAGTTAATCCGATAGACTCCGTAAACGTCGCAGATCCGGAGCTTTCTGAAGGTCGCCGATTACGGGTGAGTTCATAGAATTCGAGGCCACGCTCCTCGCGTGCAAGAACTACGATAGCGCAACGACGACCGCGATCAGGGTGATCGTCAGAACTGCAAGACTCGGCACGATCACCGCCGCCCCGGATGCGAACGCCAGACCAGCGACCCAGTCGAATTTTCTGTCACCAGCGTGCTCCATCTCCGGCTCCTTCGATTTCATCGGCATGTGGGCCGCTCCGGCAGTGGCACATCGGCCACTTCATGCAACAACACCCGTTCCGCTGCCCCGTCGAGATCTTCGAGCTGACCGCTTTTCATCGACCAAAGAAACGCGAGAAGACCGACGAATCCCATTCCGAGAGCTACGGGCACCATCCAGGAAAGCAGGCTCATGGGACCTCCACAAAGTTCATGGCGGCATCGCCGCGCTCCCGGCCCGCCGGCTTGATCGAGGGCGAGAGGCGCAATGCATTCGCAACGACCAGGATCGACGACGTCGACATGGCGACGGCCGCAACCAGCGGGGTGACATAGCCCGCAACCGCCAAGGGGAGAGCGATAGCATTGTAGGCAATCGAAAGCGCTATGTTCTGCGCGACGAGCCGCTTGGCCTTGCGCGCGATGATGATTGCTTCAGGCACGCTTTCCAGGCTGGACCCGAGGAACACGAGATCGGCAGCATTCCGGCCGACGTCCGCCGCAGATGACGGAGCCATCGACACATGGGCCGCCCCGAGCGCAGGAGCGTCATTGAGGCCGTCTCCGACCATGAGCACATTGCGCCCTTCGGCACGCAGCGTTTCAAGCCTCTTCACCTTGTCACCTGGCAGCATACCCGCCATCGCGGCTTCGATCCCGACGATGTCTGCCATTTTTCTTACTTCAGCCGCAGCATCACCGGACAGAATTTCCATACCGAGATCGAAATGCCGCAGGCGGCTGACCGCGGCTGCCGCGCCAGAGCGAGGACTATCGGAAATTCGAAATGAGCCGAGAGCGGTTCCATCCGAACTCAGCCACACATCCGAAGATTCCGCACTGCCTTTGAAGCCGGCATCAACCCAAGATCTACGGCCGAGCCTGTACATGCATCCATCAATGGCACCTTCGATGCCGTCCCCGGGCAGTTCGCGTACATTCTCCACCACCGCTCGCCCGGATGGAAACAGCGCAGCGACCGCGCGCGAGACCGGGTGCCGCGAGTATCGGGCGAGAGCAGAAGCTGCTTTCCGCTCACCCTCCGGTACTGTCGAAGACACAACCTCGGTCAGTCCGGATGTAAGGGTGCCCGTTTTGTCGAAGGCTACATGGTCGACTTCAGAAAGCTTTTCGAGCGCGGCGCCATCCTTCAGCGTAATGCCAAGAGTAAAGAGCCGCCGCGCCGCTACCGCCTGGACCATAGGTACAGCAAGGCCAAGAGCGCAGGGGCATGTGATAATCAGAACGGCGATGGCCACTGTCAGGGAATGGTAAAGATCACCCGTGGCCCACATCCAGCCGATAAAGGTCGCCAAAGCGAGAAGATGCACGACCGGCGAGTAAAGCGCGGCGGCGCGATCGGCAATCCGGCGATACTGGCCGCGGCCGCTTTCCGCAGCCTCCATCAGTCTTATCATGTCTGCAAGAAACGACAGATTTTGCGGCCGGTCTATCCGTACGGTCAATGGTCCATCGAGATTCAGCGTTCCCGAAACGACCGCCTTCCCCGGCCCGGCCAGTTCCGGTGCCGACTCGCCGGTAACCGCAGAGACATCAAGCGAGGCATTGCCCGACAACACCGTGCCATCGGCAGGTATTCTTTCGCCGGCGAGAACGAGAACGGTTTCGCCCTCGAGAATCGACGACGCTTCACGATATTCGCGACTCCCGTCGGGTGCCAGCACCGTGGCGCCCCGCGGCATCATGCGTGCGAGAGACGTCACAGCCTCTCGAGCGCGCCCGCGCATTGCCTGATCCACCGCGCGTCCGGCCAGCAAGAAAAACAGCAGCGAAGTGACCGCATCGAAATACGCATGCGGTCCCCCGATGAGAGTCTCGTAGAGGCTAAGTGCGAACGCGAGCAGGATGCCGACGCTTATCGGTACATCCATATTCGTTCTGCCGGCTCTGAGCGCACGCCATGCCGATTCAAGGAAAATGCGGCCGGAATAGATCAGCGTCGGCAGGGCAAGCGCCGCGGAGATGACATGGAACCCGTCCCTCATCCCGGCGTCCGAACCCGACCAGATCGAGACCGACAGCATCATGATGTTCATGGCGGAAAAACCGGCGACGGCCGTCGCGCGCAGCAAGCGGCGCATTTCGGGATCGCCCTGCTCGGCCTGCGGGTCCGTCAGGCTCGCTTCATATCCCTTCCGCTGCAGCGTTTCGATCATCGGCGGAACGGCGCCATCCTGCCGCCACCGGACTGCGACGCGTTTGGCGGTGAGATTCACGCGTGCCGAGATAACGCCTTCAAGCTGCCCGAGGGCGCCTTCAACCGCGCCGATGCATCCGGCGCAGTGCACCTGCGGAACGAACAGGTCCGTTTGCACACTCCCGTCGCCCAGATCGCGACTTGCAAGTATGGTCTCCTGACGAACAGTTTCTCCTGTTCTGCCCGGTACATATGATTCCATACTTGCTGCGCAGCAACTCAACGCGGGTTCTCCGTATCTGCCACGGTCTTGTAAGCGTGCCAGGTGGCATGCCCCAGCAGCGGAAAGATGATGATCATCCCGAGGAGGCCCGTTGCAACGCAAAGCGCGAAGAGCGCGAGGATCATGGCGCCCCAGACGATCATGGGAGGTAGGTTGTTCCACACCAGCCTCATGCTGGTGCCCATCGCGGTCAGCGCGTCGATGCGGCGGTCGAGAAGCATGGGAACTGCAAACACGCTGATCGCAAACGCGAAGGCGGCAAAAAGCCCGCCGATTGCCGTACCTACGGCGATCATCGTCCAGCCATATGGCGTCCCCACCAGAACTTCCACGACATGATTGAGCCCCGGAAAGGCCGTCACACCGAAGAAAAGCGCCCAGAGCAGTACCGCCGCACGCATCCAAAGCAGCATCAAAAGGCTCAGCAGAAGCCCCATGAAGAAGACTTGGGCACCGGCCCGGGGCCGCACACGGAGCATCAGGTCAAGTCTCGTATCGTTGCCCTCGCTGATCGCGCGGCTCTTCTCGTAAAGGCCGATCGCCAGAAACGGCGCTATGATGAGAAAGCCGGCAAGGGCTGGAAAAAGGATGTAATCGCGGCCGAACCCGACAATCGTCCAGATAAAGGCCACCGACAGCAGAAAAACGCCGATCCCGTATGCGAGGCTGGAGGCCGGACGTGTCCAGAAGTCACGCCAGCCTGCCGCAAGCCATCTGAATCCTACAAAAAGCGGCAAATGGCGCTGGAGTTTCGGATCGTAGGTTTCGCCGATTCCGGACGTTTCGCTGAGGAGCCAATAGGACTTGTCGGCCTCGCCCATAACTTCCTCCGTCAGCAGGCAGATTTCGCGGCGCGATAACCCGCGCCGCCATCGACGCCCTTAACATGCGCAACACAATCCGGTTGCGAGCGAAAGGCGACATACACAAGATGGGCGTTCGCCCCGAAGAAAATCAGCAAGGCCGCCGATACGATGATCCACGGAAGCCTTCTCATGGGTTGCGAGCGGCCGGTCATGGCTGCCGCGACGCGAGATCGTGGACATACAGCACCAGCGTGCGTATCTCGGCATTCGTGAGGCGCTCGTCCCAGGTCGGCATGTGGCCCTGCCGGCCGCCATGTACGGACGAAATGATCGTGTCGATGCTTCCGCCATAGATCCAGTAGGCGTCTGTCAGGTTGGGAGCACCGAGCTCCTGATTGCCCTTGGCATTCTCGCCATGGCAGGACGCACATGTCGTTGCGAATATCTCCCGCCCCGCAGTGATGCGATCGAGATTGGCCGGCGTCGAATAGCCGGGATTGGTCAGCGAATAGACATAGGCGGCGACATTGCCCACCTGCCTGCTATCGAGCATCGCATCGCGGCCGAATGCAGGCATCTGTCCTACACGGCTTTTCGGATGCGCGGCATTGATGCCCACACGCATGGTCGTTTCGATGGCTTCCGGCCCTCCGCCCCACAGCCAGTCGCCGTCCGTCAGGTCGGGATAATTCGCACTACCCCGTCCATCGCGGCCATGGCAGGCAGCGCAGTTGTCGCCGAACAGCTGCCGCCCGGTGTTGCGCACCGTCTGCATCAAGGCCTCGTCCGCAAGAATGGAGTCGTAGGGCTCGGATTCGAGCCGCGCGGTCCAGCCCGCGCGCTGCTCCTGCCCCTCGATCACTCTCGCCTCGACCGTCGTCCGCTGGTCGATTCCCAAAAGGCCCTTCGTATAAGTCGTACCCAGCGGCCAGGTCGGCGCCAGAAACCACCACCCGATCGCCCAGATATGGGTCACGATCAAAAACATCAGGACGCCGCGGGGGATCGGCGTGTCGAGCTCCTTGATCCCGTTCCACTCGTGACCGGTGGTTTCGCGCCCGGTGATGGGATCGCGTTCGTTCACTTCCATGGCTTATCGTCCGGATCGAGGATACTGCGCTTGGCCCGGTCGAACCGTTTCCGGTTGGATGGCCATAGAGCGTAGATAACGACGCAAATGAAGAAGCCCATCAGATAGAACAGGCCCCAGCTCTTGGCGAAAGCAACGACGGTCGTGTGATCGAAATCCATCCGCGCCTCCAACTCAGCCCTCGGGCTTCTTTTCGGGAGCCGCGGTGTTTTCGTATGCGGCTCCGGTCAACCGGCCCAGCACCTGCAGATAAGCAACCAGCGCGTCCATCTCGGTGACTTGCGTCGCCACGCCGTCGAAGGCGCTGATCTGGGTCTGCTCGCCATACCGTTCGCTCACGCCCTCAGCGTAATCGCTATTGGGCATCGCCTGGCCGTATGCGTCGCGAGCCGCATTCTCCACCATCTCCTCGGTGTATGGCACCCCAAGCGCGCGCTGCGCAGCCAGATGCTGCGGCAGATCATCGATCTTCAGAAGAGTGCGACCCAGCCACGAATAGGCCGGCATATTCGATTCCGGGACGACATCGCGCGGGTTGTTCAGATGCGCGACGTGCCAGAAATCGGAATACTTGCCGCCCACGCGCGCCAGATCCGGTCCGGTCCGCTTGGAACCCCAGAGCATCGGCCTGTCATATTGGGACTCCACAGCAAGCGAAAAGGGACCATAGCGTTCGACCTCGTCGCGTAAGGTCCGGATCATTTGGCTGTGGCACGCATAGCAGCCTTCCCGGATGTAAATATTGCGACCTGCGAGTTCGAGAGGTGTATAGACGCGCATGTCCGGCGCGTGCTCGACGGTTTCGTCAATGGTGAACAGGGGGGCGATCTCGACGATACCCCCCACACTCGCCGCCGCGATGATCGCGATGACAAAGCCGATGGCGGAGCGTTCGAGTTTACGGTGGAGCAGTTCCGCCATCTGTCAGGCTCCCGGTGCAGTCACGGGTATGACGGGCAGGTCCGCCTTGCGTTCCGCAACGGCAGGAACGGCACGAACCGTCATCCAGATATTGTAACAGCCGATCGCCGTGCCCACGAGGAACAGCAGTCCGCCGAATGCGCGCGCGATGTAATACGGATACATCGCCACCAGCGAGTCGACGAACGAATAGGCGAGCGCCCCGTCCTCGGTATAGGTCCGCCACATCAGGCCTTGGATGACCCCCGAGTTCCACATCGCAAAGACATAGATCAGCGTCCCCGCGATCGCGAGCCAGAAGTGGACTTCGATCAAAGCCAAGGAATACATACGCTCACGCTTCCACAGCGTTGGGACGAGGGTATAAATGGAGCCGAATGTGATGAGCGCCACCCATCCGAGCGCGCCCGCGTGCACATGGCCCACGGTCCAGTCCGTGTAGTGGCTGAGCGCGTTGACCGGCCGGATGGCCATGAACGAACCCTCGAATGTGGAAAGTCCATAAAAGACCGCTGCCGCCATCATGAAACGGAGCGTCGCGTCATCGCGCACGCGGTCCCAGGCGCCGTTCAGCGTCAGCAGCGCATTGCCGGCGGACGCCCAGGACGGCACGAGGAGCATGACCGAGAAGGTCATGCCGAGCGTTTGTACCCAGTGCGGCAGCGCGGTGTAATGCAGATGATGCGAGCCGGCCCACATATAGAAGAACGTGATGCCCCAGAAACTCAGGATCGACAGCCGATACGAGAAGATCGGCCTCTGCGCCCGCACCGGCAGGTAATAGTAGAGCATGCCGAGGAAGCCGGCGGTGAGGAAGAACGCCACGGCGTTGTGTCCGTACCACCATTGCACCATGGCATCCTGCACGCCAGGCCAGATCGTGTAACTTTTCGCATGCCCCAGTGACACCGGCAGCGCTAGGTTGTTGACGATGTGAAGGATCGCGACGACCAGGATGAACGCCATGAAGTACCAGTTGGCGACATAGATGTGCGGCTCTTTCCGCCGCGCGATCGTACGTATGTAAAGGATGAAAAAAGTCACCCACACGATCACCAGCCAGAGATCGGCATACCATTCCGCTTCCGCGTATTCCTTGGACTGGGTGACGCCCATCAGGTAGCCGGAAACGGCGAGCACGCAGAAAAGGTTGTAGCCCAAGAGCACGAACCACGGGCTGATCTGCCCCGCGAGGCGCGCGCGCGAGGTCCGCTGCACGACGTGGAACGAGGTCGCGATGAGGGCGTTGCCGCCAAATCCGAAGATTACGCCCGTCGTATGCGTGGGGCGGAGCCTGCCGAAGCTCGACCAGGCTGTATCGAAGGCGAGATCGGGCCAGGCGAGCTGCGATGCCACCCAAACACCCATGAACATGCCGAATATGGCCCACGCCATGGCCAGAACGATGCCCACTTTGGTGGGATCGTCGTAGTAGGACGCGCTGCGGTCTTCGGCGGCATAGGGCTCATAGAATGAGCGCATGACGAGGCCGAGCACGAGGCCGGCGAAGAGCACGATGATAACGCCCTGCCAGCCAAGAATATCGGACCGCCCTAGGATTCCGATGGCGGCGCCGGCTATCAGCGTTACCAATGCGATGAAGAAAGCGGCTTCACGTTCGGAGTGGGTAAGTTTTGCGATCATTCTTTTCCCGGTGCGTGCAGAGCCATGACTAGGATCATCACCCACACACAAACCCTCGTCCAGCCGAAGACAGCGAACCACGCCGTTTAACGCATGGATACCGCGCACTTAGATTGCGATATCGCAATCCCACTCGCCGCGCGTTGATTTGAATCAATTGGAAAACGTGCGTGACGAACAAACCGCTAACAGCGCGCGCTAGGATAGCTCGTAATCCCCCTCCTAAGAGGCGATGCTAGGCACTCGATTGGCAATTGGTGTGAGCTGCATGCCCCTGAGTTGTGGTAGACTGTAAATAGGAAAGCTTACAACTCTGTCGGCGACGGAGATCCCTGCTCGGCATTTTGGGTTTCCCTGTTCGACTTGGTTGAAATCCCTGTTTCAGAAAACAGGGTCTCCAAGCTAGCTCGTTCAGAAATCTCTATATTTTGGTCCTTCTTGGCTCCGCCTCTCTCGTCCAAAACAGATTATTCCCTGTTTTTGCGTAAGAAACAGGGATTAACGGGAGACAGGTTCTCGCCCGACTGCGCCCACAGCCACACCCAATGTATTGATATATAATAACTTTCAGGCCTCAAATGCACTTACCATAACCCTCGGTAAGTACGAGGGAATTGGCACCCTCGCCTGTCTCTGGCCGCCAGGTCTTGGGCCGATTCCTGGCACTTTCGGGTCG
>LNFM01002489.1_pt1 | contig 38552 bp, 50 predicted proteins | sample 596031 | NCBI WGS metagenome assembly LNFM01 (sample SAMN04254537, study PRJNA301005) | activated carbon metagenome | isolation source: dual media filters at the Ann Arbor, Michigan drinking water treatment plant | place: USA: Ann Arbor | reverse complement strand
ACGGCGTGTAACGAATGGTGGTTTGAGCGGATACGCCAGTCGTCATAACCGGCGTGTTGGCCGTTAGCGTCAAGCGTCCGCCCGGCGTCGTCAGGATACTTCCACCGCCACCGCCCGTCCCGCCAATGACGCGCCAGCGTTGCGACGTGGCGTCGTATTGGATCAGCACGGCGGCATCGGGCGCGATGAGCACGTCCGCCGTCAGCGCGAACCGGTTGGCTGCCGTGGATGATGCGGCTTCGTCCTTGAGGTTAACGCCAAAGCTGCCGACGTTGTGCAGAACGAGAATGCGCCCCGCCGCGCCGCCGGTCAGCCCGTTGACGTGGCGCAGCGCATCCGACGACAGACGCAGCACGCTGGCGCCGGCCAGACTGGTCGGTGCGTAGTCGTTGACGTCAGCCGTGAGCGCTGTCGGCGAGATCACGCCGCTGAATGCAACCGCGCCGGACGGATCGAGTTTGGCGCCGAGCGCAGCCAGCAGATCGGTCTGCGAGGCCAGCGTGCCGCCGATGTCGCCCCAGTTGGTCGAGGACCCGACGCCGGCCGGCCCGCGAATATCGATGGCATCGCCGACGGCCGCAACAAGCCCGGAAACACCGATATAGGACCCGGTGGCGGGCGCCGATCCCGACCCCCCGGCCCATCCCGTCACCTGCAGCACGCGGCGCGTGCCGTCCGTTACGATGGCGAGCTGCGGGCTCCAGCCGTTGTTCCCGGTAGGCCCGACGAGACTGACCGCGCCGCCCCACGACCCGGCAGCCTTTGGTCCGTAGATCGTGTTGGCGGCCGTGTTGATGTAGAAATCGCCATCGACGCCGAGCCCGCCGGATGGGGCGCCCGAGCCGCTGCGCACGGTCTTGCCGTCCGGGCCCGGCGTGCCGAATGCCACGGCCGCGCCCCACGCCGACGCGCCCTTGACGTAGAGCACCTTGGCGGCAGGGTCGAACGCAATCGCGCCCTCGCTGCCGATCACGTCAAGCGGCGCGCCCGTGGTCAGGAACACGTCTGTCTGGCCTTCCAGCACCTCGCGCAGCCGCTCCAAGATGTCGGACGGGATCTGATGCCGGTAGCTCGACGGGTTGATGGCGTAGGCCAGCCCCGAGGCTGTGGACCCACCGTAGGCGACGGCCAGCGTGATGGACGTGTTGCTCGCGATCGCGGCCACCTCGTGCCACGATGCCCCTCCGTCGAACGTGATCGCGTCGCCCGGACGCACGTAGGTCAGCCACGCCGTCAGCGTGCCTACGACGGCCGTCGAGCCGTTCGTCACGGCCGCCGTGCCGGCTCGATACCAGATGCTCATGTTTCCCCCTTAGCTCCACACGGCCGAGATCGAAGCGCCAGGGCCGCCCTCGCTCCACGCCGACGAGACGTTGGCCGATCCGATGCCCGGCGTGATAAGTGCGCTGCTGAAATAGCGACTATTCGTGCCGCCTTGATCGTAACTCTCTGCGGCGTTGGTCCAGTTCACCGTTGAGAAGCCTGCTGTGGTTCTTTGATGCGTCGAGGCCGCGAGGCCGACCTGATTGGCTGCAACATTGACCGAAAGCGTTTGCGTTCCACTTCCCGTCGCGGTGACGACCGTGGGCGCTCCAGTGATGTTATTGACGACGTACAGAGCAACGCCGACAACGAGCTTTGCGCCCGTCCATGTGATCCCGACGTTTACGCTCGTCCCGGTCGGAACGACGGCCTGCCACATCGCAACGGCGTTCTGGCCGTTAGCCACAGCACCGATCTGAGTAGCCGCCACGCCACCAATTGTTACCGAGGACGGGACGCCAGCCGAAGATCCGCCGCCGTGGATAACCGCGACGACACGCCGTCCCGAAAAGGCGTACCCGACACCGACGCCGCTGATCGTGTGACTAGAGCTGCCGCCAGAAAAGAACGTGTTGGTGATGGCGCGTCGCCATTCGATGCCCGGCTTGACCGTGAAGTCGGCACCAAAGAATGACCCGACCAGAAGCCGAAAATCGACCGTGCTGGCAGCACAGACGCGGTTGAACGCCGTGCCTGGGCTGCCACGATCGCGGGCGCGGGCGACAGCCCGTTCACGCATAACCAGATGCCCCAATTCGTTGACGAAGAACGTAAACCCGCGCAACGTCGCCAGCCGTTGAAAGCCGCCCAGATCGGACTGCGGCACCGATGTGACGCTGACGCCGTCCATCGCGTCGATATGCGTGCCGGAGGCCTGTCGCCACGCCCCGTCCATCATTTCTCCGGCGGCCGATGCCGTTGTTCGGATCAAACCGCGGACGTAGCGCGATCCTGGCGAGGACGGCGTGCCGACGAAGTAGTCCTCCTCGACGTCGACCACGGTCTGCGTGCCGTCGACGCCGGTCGATGAGGCCGTGCGGGCCGGGACAGCAATCGATCCGGTGAAGACGTCCGATGGGTCGACGAACAGCAGGCCGTCGTCGGTGTCGAACACGATGGGGTCGCCGATTGCCGTGTCGTCTGTCGCCCAAAGCCGCCCGGTCGTGGCGGAAAACCTGAAGCTCACAGCTTCACCTCAAGCACGGCGGCATTGTAGGACCCGCCGTCGGTCGCTCCACCGCGCCAATCGACCGTTGTCTGGCGAATGTAGCCGTCGACCGAATAGCGCCAGCGCCAGCCGATTTCATTTTGCACATACGACGGGTTGCCGCTGGTCGTATCGTCACCGATGCCACGCCCGACGATTTTCAACGTCTCGCCAACCGCAATCGCAAAGTCTGGTCCGGCGCCGGCCGCCCGAGCGTAACGCCGCCTGGTGTCCACCGCGCCGCGCCCGATGATGGTGTGCGACCCTGGAAAGTGCCGCAGCCGGGGCAAGGCCGGATTGATCGTCGGAGCCGGACCGGACGACAGATAATTGTAGGCGGATGCCTTGATGGCGTAGGACCGAGCCGCGAGCGTGGACCTCGCGATGCCAAATGCCTCGACAATAACGTGCGTGCTCGTTGCCCCCAACGCCAGCCACATTCCAAACCCGCCCGTATCGATGTCGACGGGCACCGAACCGTTGAACGCCACGTGATTACCGGACCCGCCCAGATCGAGGATTAACCCTTCGACCATGCACGCCGCGCCGAGACCATGCGCAAAAAGATTGTAACGATAGCTTGGGCCTTGGAACTTTGTCCCCGCGGCGATGGTCGGGATGTTGACCGTCACCGTTTGCGTTAAGGCCGGCGTCGTCGACGGCAGGATCGCATCGGTGTGCAGTTGTAGCCTGCTCTTGTTGTTCCAAGGGTCCGTCAGCGGCGCATTGTCCATCGACGTGCGCGAGGGCACCGAATAGACCGCTGCGGCCTCTGTGTTCGGGTCAACCTTGAACCGCCACCGGGTCATGAAATCTGAAAATCTCCCGTTGCCAGATTCCAGAACTGGCTGTTATCGGGGTTCTGAATTCTCGTTGTCGTCACCAAAGTAGCCGCCAGCTTCGACGCGGTAATCGTGCCATCCTTGACCGCAACGCCGTCGAGAAAGATGCCTTCTCCGGGCACAACAACGAAGGGAGTAACGGTCGGATGCGCCGGATCGGCGACCGCGAAATTTTCGGCCAGCACCGTGAACTGGCTCGTCGTCTCAGAACCGTCCAGGCGCACCGCCGCCACGACGTTGCCGTCGACGTCGACGGCGACGGTCCACGAACCGGCAAGACCGTCGGTCACCTCCAAAAGCTCAACCACCGACGTCGTGTTGCCGTCGACCGTTTTGCGCACGGCGCGCATGATCTTGTCCTGGTAGGAGATCGTGCCGAGCAGACTGGCCGACACGCGCTCCAAATCCTCGCGCAGCGTTGCCAGCCGCTCGCTGACCGATCCCTGGATCGCGTCCGTCGCGGTCACCAGAGCCAATTCCAGCCGCGTCTGCGCCGACAGCATCGCCGTGGTGATGGTATCGGGCGGGACGCTTTCCACCTCGGTCGCCATCATCGCGACCGCCACCGCCTGGCCGCCGCTCGATGCGCCGGTCGCCGTCCAGCCGGTCCACGACGTCGCCCGCTCCGGCCGCGTGACCGGCAGCGCGCGGGCCTCGTATTGCGTGGCGCCCTGGACCCCGTCGACCCAGGTGTATTCCCCCGCCGCCGGGTCGAGCACGACGCGCTCCAGCGCCACCGTGTCGCCGACGCGGCGATATTCGATGCGGATCTGCGCCACCGTGGCGTCGCCGATCGGCTCCCACGTCGCGCGCAGGCCCGGCCGCGTCACCTCAGCAACACCGCCGCTGACCGTCACGTTAGCCAGCGCAAAGTCCTGCACGGTGGTAAAGGTCGAGCCGCCGGTGGCAACCTCAGCCGGGTTGGCTGGATCAAGTTCATCCGACGCAGCGGTCCAGGAATAGACCGAAGCAGCGGTTTCGCGCAGCTCCACGGTCACCGTCAGATCGCGATTGAGCGTGACCTGGCCGACTTCCATGATCACATCTGCGTAGCCGAGGCGCGCCGATGACCACGTCACCCAGTCGCCCGGTTCGAGCACGCAGAACCTGGAACGCAGCCGGCACGACACGCGCAACTGACGCCGCGCTCGACGGCGAAAGATTTCGCAAACCCGCTGGCCCTGCGCGCCGCTCGTGACAAAGCCGAGGCCGTAATGCTCGGGAATGTGCACGCCGCCGTCCGCCGCCTCGTCGTCGGGCGACAGGCGCGGCGGCAGGGCGACGGCTTCGTAGGCCTGATTGGGATCGGAGAACGTCCCAAACACGGCGTTGATCAACGCGGACCGCGACATCTTTGGCACGATCTGCAGCATATCCCTGGCCATCAGATCGTCGTCCGTAATCGACATCACCGACGACAAGGCGACCCCGGCGATCGGCCGGAACACACCGCCGGCATCGATCAGAACCCCGGCCATGGTCGCCAGCACGTCGCGGACGACGTCGCGGTGCGCCGTCCCGACCTTGACGATGCCGTGGCACTCGTAGCGCGGCTCGGTGCCGCCGGCCTTCAGAGAAACGTCCTCGTCGCAGGCATTGGCGGCGGCTGACCACGCGGCGAAGGGCAGAGCAACGGACGGCACGGTCATGCCGCCGAGGCGGTCGCCGTTAACGTTGATCCCGCGCAGGTAATTATACAGAATCAGCGCCGGATTGGCCGACCACGCATGGGTGGACGGATCATCAAAGCGATGCGCGCCAGACCCGCCGTTGGTCGAGTCGAGCCGCCAGTCGTAAAGTTTGGCGCCACGCACAACGAACAGGAACTGCGGCAAGCCGCCCTTGAACTTATTCGAGTCGAATTTCATGGTGACGCGGACGTAACAGATGCCGCGCCCGCGGTCGTTGGAGGTCCACCCAAATGACGGCACGCGCGCCACGAGGTCCGCGTCGGCGGATTGACCCCAGGCCCCGGTAAAGAACTTCACCCACATCACGCCGCCGTAATCCTGCACGGTGCGGCCCGTCGCCCAGGGCGTCGTGACGTCGGAGCCCAGCGTTTTCTTGACGCCGTCGACGTAGATGAAATCTTCGATGCCGTCGCACTCGTGGTCGCCCAGCGCGAACACCATCTGCACATAGTCGTTGCCGTTGGGACCGTAAACATTGTGCGCTTCGAGCGATCCGGCGCTGGCGACGCGCCCAAACAGAATTTCGCGCGGGTCGTTCGGGTCCATGCGCAATTGCAGCGACATGCCGTAGGCCGACGTCTCCGGCTGCGGCATGAGACGGCGGGCAAGCAACCCGAGGCCGAGCGAGACGCCTGCACCCACGATGGCCGTGCCGACCGCGCCGAGCTGCAGCGCGGCTCCGATAACGGGGACGAGGAACGCCATGTCAGCCGACTTTCCAGGCGTGCGTCATCGCACCCAGCGGCGCCACGACCCAGCCGCCGGCATCGCGCGAGACGGCTTCGGCGCCAACCACAACAGCCGGACACATCAAAGGCGTTGCTCCTGCCGGCAAGACCAGATCGCCGCGACGGGCAAAGGAAACCGGGGCGGTCTGAAACCGGTTGTTGCAAAACTCACGCATCGACCGGCAACCCGCCAGCGACAGCAGGCGCAGCGCGTCGCGCTCACTCGACCAGCGGTCGAAATCACAAAGCGGGTCGAATCCGGTCACGGCCACAACGCAATCGGCGAACAGAGTGGCGCAATCGAACGCACCCCAAACGAACGCATGTTTGCGGTGGCGCTCGATCGTCGCGACGAGCCGATCCGGCCAGTCCGGCAGACGGGTCAACGCGGTCATGCCTAGAATATTTTCGAAATGAGCTTGGAGATACCGCGCGGCTTGGCCTGCTGCGCCACCGGACCCCAATCGATCTTCGTGTTGATAGCCGAAGCGGCGAATTTCAAGAACCCGTCGCTGGAATCGCGCTGGCGCTGGTCGCTGTCCGACCGTGTTCGCGCTCCCGCGCGCTGGAACTCCCGCGCCGCGCTTTCGCAACGGTAAATCAGGGTTGCGGCGCCGCCGGCCTGGTCGGCGTGCAGCATCTGATCGATGTACCCGGCAAATTCGACCGTGACGTGGATGGTCTGCGGCGTGTCGGCGGCAAAGATGCCGCGCGAAATGGTGATCGGCGCTTGATGCCAGGGCGCGGACAGAAAATAGGCGACCGCTTCGCTGTCGATGGCCGACAGCGTCACGTCGACGTTGCGCGCCGTCAGATCCTGCGTCGTCTGGTACGGCGCGACGGTAAACCGGCCAGCCTTGCCGATGTAGGTGTCGCCATCGTACGCCAGATCGCCGACGTCATCCCAAATGCAGAACGGCGTCTCGCCCGACGGCGCAACCTTGATCAACGTGCGGACGCCGAACACGCCCGCGTCGAGTGCGGCCAGCGCTGCCGATGACAACACCCGCATCAGTACCCCGACACGGCGGAAAAGACGATCACCGACTTTCGGCCAATTTGCCAGGGCCCGGCGACGGACGCCGGATCGAGCGCGGCGAGGCAATGCGGCCGCTTCAAATCGACCGTGACGCCGGTGGCGACGGCAGCCGGCAGGTAGGGCTCGACCGAGACTGTCGCCACCCCCGCCGACGCGGTCGCTCCTTCCGTCACGCGCACCAGGCAGCGCTTGGTGCCGCTGGCAAACGGGATCGAGATCATATCGCCAGCGGTCAGCGCGAACGCCGACGGCAAGGTCGAGAGCGCGATGCTGTCACGGCCGGACCCGATTGTTGTCAGCGTGGCCGTGCCCGCCGCGAACGAGCCACCGCCGTGCCGCGTCAGAGCATCGTAGCCTTGCGGGTAGGCCAAAGCGAACTCTCGCACCGGGTGCCACGCCTTGAACTGACGCAGCCCGCCGCGCAGCGACGCCAGCCAGGCATGCCAAGCCTCGGCTTCGGCCAGGGCGAGCGGATAGGTTTCGAATTTCATCTGCCACAGCGCCGGAGCGACGTCGACGACCTGCTGCAGCACGCCGCGCGTCGGTGATTGGGCGTTGAAGTATATCGGCTCGAACATCGCGGCCCGGAACGGCAGCGGATCGAGGAAATCGCGCGGGAACGTGATTGTCATTTACGCGACGCCCCGCTCGCGGCCTTCGCGCACGACGGACAGGACCTGATTGGGCAGAGCCGCGTCGCGTTCGGCCATCATGCGCTTGAGTTCCTGCACTTCGTTGGGCCCTGCGCCGCGCGCGTCGATATTGGTGACGTTATGAAACGCCGTGCCGCCGGAACCGGTCGACGGTTCGATGCGTCCGGACGTGTTGGGGATGAACAATTCCGCCCGCCTCTCACCGACGACGTAGGCCTTGCCGGCTTCGACCGGACCGCCGCCTTCGCGAAAGCCGCCGAACGCCGACGACAGCAGACTGCCGACGGCGCCACCGCCTTGCGTTGTGCCGCCGCCGAACAGCGGTTCGAGCACGGACGCCTGGAAGGCGAGCTGCGCCAGTTGCGCGATCATGTTGGCGACCATGGTCTGGACGTTGAGTTCAGCGCCCCGCGTCCATTGCGAGAAGGCGTTGCCGAGGCCCTGCGAAATGGCCTGGCCTGTCTGGTTGAACGCCTGCAATTCGTTTTGCGATAAACGCAGCTCTTCGGTCAGGCGCTCGTACTCTTCGCCCAGCGCCCGAACCTTGACGACGTCGGCGTCCGACACGCTGCCGCCCGACGCACGCAACTGCTGCAGCAACCGCTCTTCGAAAGCAAGGCGAGCGGCTGCGGCCGCGGTCAAGTCTAAAGCCTGCGCGCGGACGCGCAAGTTGGTCATTTCGCGATCGGCGCCATTGAAGGCGTTCTGCTGCGCGCGATCGGTCTGTTGCGCCCGCTGCTCATCGGCGCGGCGGTCGGTCTCAGCCTTCTTAACGCTCTCGATGGCCGCAGTCAGAGCGCCGATCTGCTGGGCTTCGCTGCGGATCTGCGCCAGACGGTCGGCGGTAAGTGGAATACCCTGCGCGATGGCCTTGTTGATAGCGTCCTGCTCGGCGGCGTAGGCGGCGGCCGCCGCCGAACCAAGGCCAAGCGCGTTGCGCTGATCTTCGAGCCGGGAGACCTGATCGCCGAGCAGCGAATTGAACGTCTGCGTGCCGTCGGCCCAGTCCTGGCCGGGCAGAGCGCTGCGCTTGGCGATGATCTCGTTGCGTTTTTCTTCAAGCGTGTTGATTTCGTCAAGCGCAACGGCGGCTTGATCGATAACCGACTTGCCGGCGCGATTGTACGTCGTCGTGGTTCCGGCTTCGACGCCGCTGGAAATTTTCTCCAGCCGTTCGCGCAAGGTGGCGATGCGCGCGTCGATCAGAGACACCGTCTTGTCGAGTTCGCCGGAGTTCGTCGCGAGGTCGGCGTTTAAGATGCGCAGCTTGACACGCACTAGGTCGAGCGCATCGGCCACTTTGGTCAAAAGCGTTGCCGCAAAGTTCCCCGACCCGTCGGACGCCACACCCGTCGCCGAGGCAAACCCGAACATCTCGCCGGAGGTCGCCGTCGCCGCCGACTGCAGAGCAAAGAACGATTGCACGGCCCCGTCCTGGATGGTCATGCCGAGGTCGTCGATGGTCGCGGTCAAGCGGTCGAATTCCGCCGTCACGCCAAAGGATTCGGCAACCGCGCGGCCTTCGGAAGCAAACTGCTTATAAATCCCGATGCCGGCCTCGACGGCGGCGGCAGCGAGCGCAAACTTGCCGCGAAACCCGACGACGGTGTTGCCGACCAACTGGAAAGCATTGTCCAGCCCGCCGAGGTTCGAGTCCCCCTCTGTTTTGAGCGACGACAATGCGCCGCGCACGCCTTGCAACCCGGAATGGAACTTCTCCGCATTCGCATCGACCACGACCTTGAAGTCGGCGACGGAGGAGAAGCCTTCAGGCATCGGGCACCTTTGGAACGGCGGACAGGACTGTCGCCAGTTGAACGTCGTCGAGCGAATGCGGCTCTGGCACGCGCGATTCGACTTCGGCGGCGAGCGCCGAGGTCAGCTCGAAGTAAGTGGCGCGCCAGAGTTCGGACGGAGGCCACCCAAGGCGGTGGCCCAATCCAAGGACGACGTCCCAGTCGAACCGACCGTCGGGTCTAAAGGGCTCCGCCCGCCCTCCTTTGGCGGTGACCCGCCGGATCGGCGGGCGGAAAGCACCTGGTCGAGCACGTCGGAGCCGATGGTCAGCGAGTAAACCCAGACAGCGAAACGCTTGTCGTCGGTACCGCGCGTGTAGAGCCATTCCTCGATCTGCTGGTCGGTCGGCGCCTTGGGAACGCGGCGCAGAATGGCCGAATACACCCGGCGCAACTCGACCATGGTGGCCTCGTGCCGGTCGATCCGCGCGGCGAGCGCGGCGGCCGACATGCCGGCCGCCTCCTCGATGCACTTCAAGGTATCGAGCGAGCGGGCGACGTAGCACCGGAAGCCTGCAATCTCGATGTCGAGTTCAAGAGCCAGCAGCTCGGACGCCAGCATCATCAGGCAGCCGCCGCTTCTACGGGGGCCGCCAGCAATTTGATCATCGATCGGTATTCGAGCAGGTTGGTGTTGTTGCCACGCTGGATCGTGAACGACATCACGCGGACCTTGAGATAGGTGATCAGGCCGTCGGCATCGACCGCCTTGACGTTGTAGATGTCGGGTTCGGCGTCGTCCTCGGCGGCGGCTTTGAGCGCGGCAAGCCCGGAGGCCAGAAACGGCGCGGAGCCGGTGTTATCGCGGAACACGGGGCCACCCAGCGTCAGCGATCCGGCGTCGGCGACGCCCTTCATGACCTGCGCGTAAACATTTTTCAGCGTCGTCGCATCGATCGACGACCACGACACCCCGGCCGTGCCTTCGACGGTGCGCGTATCCTCAATTTCGGTATAGGTGTCGGACGCCGCCGTCGCGGCGGTCGTTCCGATGTGAAACACGGTGCCGCGCGTGCGGACTTTGGCGTCTGCCATTTGAGCCTCCGTTGAGTGTTGATCAGTGAGCCACGAGGACGGCGAAGATCGCCGTACCCATGTACGTTTTACCGTCCTGGTCGAGCGTCGTGTCGGCGCGCTCCAGATCGCAGCGCACCGCGACGCCGGTATCGAGAACAAGCTCGGCGTCGTCGAGGGCGGTTTCGATTGAGCCGAGGATCTTGAGCACTTCCTCCTGGCCGCGAAATTCGGAGAACACGGTCAGCGTGACCTGCGCGCGTGTCATGTTCTCGGCCATCAGGTTGTCGCGCACCGCGTTGGAGCGCGAGAACGAGACGAACGGGAACACCGCGCCATCAGGCACGCCGTCGTAGAGCGCGACCGGCGGCGTCAGAGCGGCCAGCGCCGGCAGCAGCAGCGCGTCCATGGCTTTCTGAACCGCAAAGGCTACGGACATACTTAATCCTTATCCGCCAAACCGGCGCCGCGCTTCGCGAGCTGCACGATACGGGCGAAGTTCAATTTCGTTTCAAGACGCCGCCAGAGGTTGGCCTCGGCGACACGCCAGAACGGCTGCGCGGGGCGCGCTGGAACGGGCGACGTGACCTTGCGCCAACGGCGGCGGCCTTTCTTGTCGAACCCGGCGTGGCGCTGTTCGTTTTTCTGATACGACTTGGTTCCGAATTCGACCCAGAAAAGATGAAACGCGCGGCGCGCAATCGGCTTTGGATCAAGCCCGTAGATGACGCGCTTGCCGGAACCGTCGGGCGATTTCTCGACACGAAAGGTTGCCGGGTCGAGCAGCGCGTTCTTGCCTTCGCCGGTATCGACCGGTACGAGGTCGGCGGCTTCCTGCTGCATGGCGCGGACTTCCGCCTCGATCAGCGGGTCGATCGATCCGGCGACGTCGTCCTCGAACTTTTTCAGATTGCTGAAAAACTGGTCGAGACCTTCGATTCGCGACACGGGACTCAGCCGACCTGGAATTGAAAGCGCGGGCGGGAACGGCGGGACAGTTGCTCGGGGGCGGCTTCCTGCTCATCAACCCAAACTTCAAATGAATCAGCGTCGTCGTTGCACGCATCCCCGCTCGAATCAGCTTCGGAATAGATGTCACTTGCGACGTCTACACTCTGCTCGCGCAACGTATCTATCAACTCTTGCGCGGCTGCGTAAGCTTGGTCGGCTGCAGTTTCGATGGGCGTGCCTTGGTCCATGAGATGACCGAACTGACCGGCGAGATCGCGGAGTTTTGCCGCAACGTCACGCACGACGGCAACATCCTCCGACTCATGGCCGAGATCTGAGAGACGATTTCGCTCCGCTTCCAGAGCTTGGTACTGCTGAAACAATACGGCCGCCTGAGCTGCCAACTGCTGCAGTTTCTCGATCATTGCGTAACCCCTGCCTCAGCGACGATTTCAATCTCGGCCCCGCGCGGAATGCGGCGTGGCCGTTCGCGGATATTGTAGCGCTCGCCGTTCCAGACGAGGCGATCCTTGGTCGTCAGCGCCAGCGCCTCGACGGCTGTCGACAGCGCCAGGAACCGGTACACGGAAATCTCGCGCAAGGCCCCCTGGCGCGACTGCTCGCCGCCACGCACCCAACGCGCCTCGGCGTAGAAACGGCCGATCTCGCCCCAGGTCGAATTCATGGCTCCGCCGGTGCGGCGTGTCGTCGTCTCGCGCTCGGCGACGATCAGCTCCGTCTTGGCGCCAGCCCCTCGTGACATTACGTTGCCTCACGCATCGTTGGCGCTTCCGACTCGCGTTCCGCGAGCCGGCCGGAAGCGCCGGGCGAGGCAACGCCGAACGCGCGGCCCGGAGCGGTAGCGAGGACTGCGCGCACCCGCGTAGCGCCTTCAGCGCGTGAGCGCATAACTATATCCAACCATGTGTTTTATGCGGGCCGAACAGCGCGTCGACGGCGACCGGATTGCGCACCAGATTGGTTTCGCTGGTCTCGCCGCGGTTGAAGTAAAAATGCTCGGCGAGCATCAGCAGGCCGTTGCGGATATCCTCGGGCACCGATGCGGGCGTCGTGCCGAAGCCGCACGTATAATCGACCCAGATCGCCTGCGGGTGATCGGCGATGATCGGCCACGTCGCGGTCGATTTGCGCACGATCATCGGCTCGAAGTAATTCTTGACGACGTGGTATTCCGTCGACGCCAGCGTTTGCTCGACCGCTGCGGCGTCGAGATATTTGACCGCCGCGACGCTGATCAGCGGCGGCATGTAAAGCGGAATCTTGCCGTCGGCCGGCCAGCGCGCCAGATAAACGCGATGGCTCTGCGAGATCAGGGCCCGCGACAGAATTTTTTCGGCATGCGCGCGAGCCGCCTTGGCGAACGCCGTGATCTTGGCATCCTCGCTGTCGTGCAGAATGCGCAGGTGCGCCTTGATCTCGGCGAGCGTGACCGGCTCTTCGGCCGGTGGCGTGATGATTTCGCTGGCGACGATCTTGCCCATGTCAGGCCACCGCGAGCGAGAGGCAGCGGTCGAGCGTGCGGGCGATGGATGGCCGCGCGCGGACCTGCTGGCCGGTCGCTTCCTGCCACGCGATGTCGTGTTCCATCACGGCAATGGCCGACTGCCAGTGGCCGATCTGCTGCGCGACAAGCACCTGGTATTCCTCCCAGGACTCGCGCACCGCGCCGACAGCCAGCATCGCGTCATTGTAAAGCCGGTCCTGCTCGTCGCTTGCCTCATCGAGGTTGTATTCGAACGACAGCGCCGTGCCGAGATAGTCGACATAACGGATCTTGTCGGGGATCCAGCGCGCGATCTCTTCCAACTCGATCAGGCGCTGCGAGGCGGCGCGCACGTCGTCGTAGGTCGGGTTCGACGCGATCTGCGGCACGTCGAATATGTGGTCGGGCGGCGGCAGCATCTGGCCGATCAGACCGATATAGCGGTCGAACTCTGCGACTCTCATCGCCGGACCGCCTTTCTTGCGTGCCACATTTTTGCCGTAACTGCGGCGGGCGCTGTTGTCTGGAGCGCGCCCGCCCAACGTGTGTCGATTACTTGTTCTCGGGCGCGGCGCCCTTGGCCTTTTCTTCGCCGCCATCGAGCGGCTGGGCAAAGCCTTCTTCGATCAGGCGCGCCGCGATATCGCCCGCGACCACCGCGCCCTTGGCGTAGCGAATTTCCACGCCTTCTGCGTCGGGAATGTCGACGGCGCGTTTGACGCGCGCGCGAATGGTTTTTGCCGTAATGTCGACCACCGGAATGATGACCGTCGCCCCGCTCGCCGCGGCGGCGGCCGCGCCGGCTGCCAGTGCGCCGTGATCGCCGCTGGTGTCGGGCTCGATCTTGTCGCCCCAACCTTCGGCAAGCGCCACGTCGGCGGCGTAATCCTCGGCGATGTCGCCGGGCTGATAGAAGCGCGGATGCAGGTCGCTCGCCTTGGCGATCGACGAGAACGAGCGGGTCACTTTGACTTTCATAACGTCCCCCTGAGTGTCAGAAAGCCCGCGCCAGCGAACCGGCGCGGGTCAGTTGGTGTTGAGCGTTAGGCGACGGGACCGACGAGCGGGTTGCCCTTGCTGACGGTGACGCAAATAGGCGTCGCCGTGCCGTGCGTGCCGGAGAAGTCGGCCAGCACTTTGAGATACCGCTTGTTGCCGATGTAGCCAACGCGAACCGCTGTGGCGGCGGCGTGCGCGGCAATGAGCGAGCGAACAATGCCGCCGGTGCCGACCGTCTGGCCGGCCGGCAAAATGACGTCGGCATCGGTGACGGCGGTGTAGGTCACATCGTCGTCGGAATGGGTCAGCTTGAACTCGACCTTGTTGGTGGCGTCGAAGGTGATGCCGCCGACGCCGACCAGAACGGCGACCAGCGCCGACAGAAACCCTTTGATATCGACGGCGGGAGGCGTGTTGTCGGCATTGTAGGAAGCGGGTGGGATGGCGAAAACGATGTCCGTTTCGCTGCGGGTATCGCGCTGCATGGCGATTGATCCTTTCGTGAAAGTTGAGATGAAAGCCGAGATCACTGCGCGCGTGGCGGCCGGCTCCGCGGAGCGCTACCGCCACGCGCCATTGTTATGACGTCGCGAACTTCAGCAGCTTGATCGCCTCGAAGTTCTGCACGCCGCCGCCGACGCGCTTGCGGGTGTAGAACTCGATGTAGGGCTTGGCCGAATAGGGGTCGCGCAGGACCGAGATCCCGACGCGGTCGACGATGACGTAGCCCTTCATGAAGTCGCCGTAAGCGATCGAGAAGGTGCCGGCGCCAATGGCGGGCATCTGCTCGTTGACGACGGTTTCGAAGCCGCACAGCATCGACGGGTTGCTCTCGCGAGCATCCGACCAGATCCAGCGGCCTTCGCCGTCCTTGAGCGTGCGGCAGACGCCGACCGTGCCGGAGTTCATCATGAACTTGGCGGCGGTGCGGTGGCCGGCCTTGAGGCCGTAGATCAGCGTCCAGAGCGGGTCGCCCTGGTTGACCGCTACGCCGGCCGTCGGGAACGCGCCCGACGCGCCGGTGACGGTAAAGCCCAGCGAACCCCAGGCCCAAGAACCGTTGGCGACCTTGTCGTAGTCGAGGAAGCCGCGCGGCTTCTTGACCCCGTTGCCGGACGTGAACGCGATTTCCTCCGATTCCGCGAACTGGTCGGCGACTTCGCCGGACAGCCAGGCCTCGACGTCGATCATCGCGTCTTCGAGCATCGACTGCGTCGCCTTCGGCTTGGCGTACAGTTCCATTGCCGGGAATTCGAGTTCGGCCAGATCCGGCGTGTTGGTTTCCGAGCGGGCTTCCTGTTCGCCGACCCACGTCGCGGTCGAGCCGCGCAGCGAGACTGCTTTCTTCAAGCTGCCGCCAGCGATCGGGCGCACGGTGGCAACCGAGCGCATGACGACGGCGTTCATCAACAGCTGCTCAAGCGGGCCGGTGTCGTGTTCCGGGTGGACGAGGTAGCCACCGTCCGGATTGACCTGCGTATTCAGACCGGCCTTCTTTTCCAGATCGCGCAGCGACTGGCCCATGAACGAGGTGTCGCCGGTCTTCAGGTAGTTGAGCGCGGCCTTGCGATAGATCGCGAACGCCTGGCTCTTGGCCGAGTAGCCGGCGCCGCGAGCGGCAGCGGCACGGGCGAGAGGCGGACGGCGCATCTGGCGTTCGCGGGTTTCGAGCTCGCGACGCAGCGAGCGGTTTTCGGCGACGATAGCGCGCTCGGCGCGGACTTCGCGCGTGGTTACGGCCGCGATGGTGCGATCGACGCGATGCTGGTCGAGCGGATCGACGCGGCGAACGCGCGTCGGCGACGGCAGGGCGGCGCGAATGTCCGCCGTGCCGCGCTGGCGCAGGTTGTTGAGGCGGTTCTTGGCCTCGCTGGCAGTCAGGCGGCGCGCCAGATGGCTGATCTGCTGGCTGAACTGCTCGCCCTGGTCGCGGATCGTGCGGGCGATCTGGATTGCCGGGTCGGACCGGCGCACCGATGGCGCGGCGGGACGCGGAGCGCGGCCCTTGGTTTCAAGTCCTTTGGTCTCGATGCCGGCGGGAGCACCGCTCCAGTCGGTATCGTCGTGGCGCGTATCGTCGAGCGCCAACGTCTCGTTGTTGGTCGTCATGTCTACCTCGTGGTTTTGAGAGTTGGAACTCTGTAGTGCGTCGCTTCCGACTCCCCTGCCGGGGAGCCGGCCGGAAGCGACGTTACGCGGGACTATCGGAACGACGACAGGGCGCGGCCTCGGTGAGCGAGGGCCTCGGCGATGACGTCGAAATTGGAGGAGGGTCGCACCGCGTCGCGGGCGGGCGGCGCGCCGGGGGCGTGTCGTCCGCGACCACGAACCGAGTCAATCTGCGCGCCGGCGAGAGCCGGGAACGTGACGACGGACAACTCCCAAAGGTCGACCGCTTCGAGCATGCGATAGGTGCCGCCTTCCGGCACGTCGTAGCCGTAGCGTTCGCGGACTTCCTGCGCGGTGGCGTTGAAATCGGCGATGGACTCGTAGCCGATTGAAAGTCCGGTCAGCGCCCCGGCGCGCAGCAGCGACAGCGCCTCGGCACCGCGACGCACGTCGGTCAACAACCGGCCCTTGGCGTAGAGGCCGTGCTCGTCCTCGCGCATTTCAAGCCAGATGCCGATCGGCTCCTCCGGCAAATGCTGCCAGAGAAGTTTCGGCATGTCGCCGGCGGCGGCGTGCGCGGCCAGCGTATCCTTAAAGGCGCCCGGCAGCACGATGTCGCCGTAGCTGTCGACAACGCCCCACACCGAGCCGTAGCCCGAGAACGTGCCATCGTCGGCGATTTGATCGGTTTTAAACCGGAACGAGGAACGGTGAGGCTGCGCCGCTTGCGCGGACGGCTTGCGAGCAATCTGGGGCATGGAGATCTCCCGCGCTTCCGGCCGGCTCCGCGTCAGCGGAGTCGGAAGCGATATCAAAAGAACAGCGCCGGGCCGCGACCCAACACCGGCTTGCCGAGTGTTGGGCAGCAAAGTCGGCCCGGATTGAGCGTGAGACGAAGCTAAGCTGCGCGGCGGCGGGACAGGGTGCCGGTGGGCGAGCTAGCATAAAGGCTCATGATGTCTGCATCGAGTTGAGTGTACAGGGACTGCAGGCCCTGCCATGTCGGGTCGTTTGAGTAATCTGGGTTTGCCATTTCCACATCGTCGATCGACGCTTGAATATCATCGAGGATCAAATTCATATCGACGTCGTCGGTAGGTCCGTAGCCAGGAATGAGTCGATTGAGTTCAGCCTCAAACGTCGCCCAGTCCAAAGACTTTCTACCACGCCGCGACATAGCGGCGGGCGGCATCTCTTCTTCGTCCTCATCGTCCATCATCTCGCCTTCGAGCGCGGCGGGCGGAGCTTCCTCGCCCGACGACACTTCCGCGATGGTGAACGTCGCCAGCCATTCCTCGATCGTGACACCGGCGGCGCTGGCTGCTTCCTCGGCCGAACCGAAGCCAAGCTCGGCGGCGTAGGACAGGATCGCGTCGTCGACGGTGCCGGCATCGTAGGTGCCGATGATTTCGCCGCTGACCGGGTCGACCACTTCCCACGTCGCTTTCATGCGCAGGCGGTGACGGCGAGCGAGCGTTTCGGCGGGCGTTTCGGGTTCGGCCGGAGCGGCGGCCTCGCCTTCGGTGACGGTGATGGTGGCCAGGAATTCCTCTGTCGAGGCGAAGCCCGAGCCGGTCGCGGCGGCCTCGACGGTTTCGTAGCCGAGCGCGGTGACGTAGGACAGGACGGCGTCGTCGGAGGTCGTCGCGTCGTAGGTTCCGATGACCTCGCCGGTCTCGGCGTCGGCGACGGTGAACGATGCCTTCAACCGCAGCCGGCGCGCGATCGACTTGCGCGAGCGCCGCGACAGCATCATCGGCGGCTGCTCGTCCTCGGGCAGCATGACGTCTTCCAGGGTCTCGGGGTTGGCCAGATCGGCCTCGGTCGACGCGATAACTGAGCGGATAACCGACAGTGTCGAGTCAAGTTCGGCTAGGTACGTCGGATCGGTCTCGGTCGCGGCCTGCTGCGCCAACGTGTTTTCAACGTCGCGCAGACTAGCCAGAGACTGCTGCAACTGCGCGGTGCGCTCAGCACTCGACGGCTGATCCCACCATTCCAAGAAAGAGGCGTAGGCATCCTCGATGGTCGAAAAAATCCAGCCCATCGCCGAACCTGCAAGATAACCAACGGCGCCGCCGGCCACCAGGCCGCCGAAGATGGTCATCACGTCACCGTAGACGCTCTTGCGCCCACGACGACCGCGCCGCGACAGCGCGGCGGGAGCGGCGAGCGGATCGACGGGGGCCAGCATCGGGTCCATGCCGGCCGGAGCCAGCGTCTCGGTGACGACGAATGCCGTCATGTATGTCGTCGCGTCGGCAAAGCCCATCGCCATCGCCGCGTCGTCGATCGAGGCGTAGCCGAGTGTGGCGACGTAAGACAAGATCGCATCTTCCGGCGTCGATCCCTGGAACGCACCGGCATAGACGCCATCGGGACCGGTCACGTCCCACGTGGTCAGCGGCGCGGCGATGTAAGCCGGATCGGCAACCAGCGCGGCGTCGGTTCCGACGGCCAGTTCCTTGCGGCCCGCGCGACGCAGGATCTGCGGCGCACGCTTGGCGGCGGGACGGGTGGCGGCGCGCTTGGCGCCGGGGGCAAATGCGAACATCAGTCGTTCTCCTTGTCAGGTTTCGGCGCGCTACTCGGTTTCAGGTTCGGCATCAAACGGTGCCAGCCGCAGATCGATCGCGGCCAGCACGCCTTCGACGGCGGCGAAGTAATCGGCGGAAATGTCCTCGCCAGTCTCCTCGGCGGCGGCGACCAGGTCGCCGAGCAGGTCGTGCAGACGTTCGCCGAGCAGGTCGAGCGCTTCGGCTTCCGCCGTCGCGATGATGCCGGAGACGTTCTCGATGACGCTGTCGTCGCCGGTCAGCGCTTCGCCGGTAAAGGCTTCGAGCCAATCCTTGAACGAGGCCTGAACCTCGGCAACGGTTGCGGGCGCGCCGCCTTCGGCCTCGACGTGAAACGCCGGTTCAGCGGCGGAAGTAGCTGCGGATTCCATGCGTCCGTTTTCCTTCTTCGGCATCGAGGCCGGGCTTTGGTTTCGGCAGCGCCGCCGGCCGAACAGGCGGCAGAATGTCGGCGATGGGGTCAGACCCCGAAAGGGGTCTGACCCCTGACTGCATCGACGGCGCGAGGCCGGTGTTGTTCGACGGCAGCTGCGGCCGGTTCATTTCCGGGAACGGCAGCGGCGGCAGGCCCTCGCGCACGCGCGCCTCGTTCGGCGTCATGTAGACCTTGGTGGCGCGGTCGTAGAAGTTGGCCCGGTCGGAAGGCGTGCCGCGCATTAGCGCGTCCATGTCGATGTCGACGCGCAGGCCGCCCTCGCGCTCCTCGAACGTCAGGAGCTGCATCGTGGCGGCTTCCTCGACGCGGCGAACCCACGGGTCGAGCGTGAATTCCTTGTGCGCCTGCTGCTGCGCCTCGATCGAGGCATACGACTGCGAGCCGTCGTTGTGGCCGATCATGACCGGGGCGACGCGGAAGAAACGGCAGATCTCGGAAACCTGAAACTTGCGGTTCTCGATCACCTCGGACTTGACGCCCTCGGCGGTCAGCGCCTTGAAGTCGAACCCGGCATCGAGCACCGCGACGCCGCCGGTGCCGCCGGGACCGTAGGCGGTTTTCCAGGCTTCGCGGATGGTATTGCGCTGTTCTGCGCTAATCTTCTCCTGCGTCGTCAGGATACCGGACGGGCGCAGATCGTTGGCGTGAAAGCGGGCCTGAGCCGCTTCGATGGCGGCGGCGACGCCGATCGCCTCGCGCGACGCCCAGATGGTCGAGACGCCTTCGAACGGATCGCGCATCGGACCGTGGATGCGCAGCACCTCGTGCGGCTGCAGCAGGAAGTGCGTGCCGTAGCCGGTGACGCGATAGGTCGGGCGCCAGTATTGGTCGGTCTCGACGGCGACGCAGCCGGGCAGCAGCGGCAGCAGTTCCTCGACGCGGCCGTAGACGTCGCGCATGATCATCGCGTAGGCGCCGTTGTGGAACGTCGCGACGCCGAGCAGGTACTGCCAGAAATCGAACGCGGTCATCCAGTCGTTCGGCGCCTGCGTGATGACGCGGTGCGCGGGATGATCGAATTGAACGGTATCTTGCGCGACGCCGTGGATGTCGACCCAGCGGCGCATCACCCGGCGCGGCAGCTTGGCGACGTCCTCGGAAATGACGCGGCGGCAGGCGTAGGCGGCGGAAACCTTGAGCGCGGAATCGGCGCCGATGAATTGGCCGGAATTGGTCGGCACGCCGAAGTCGCCGGCGAACATCGCCTCTTCTTCCGGCGTAAAGCCGAGCCCGCGGGTCTGCGACGGGGCGTAGGACGCAAACGCCATGCCTTCGTCGGTCTGATACCAGTCGCGATAAGCCTGCCACGCCTCGACGGCCTGGCGGTCGCCGGCGGCGGCTTTGGCGGGCGACGATGTCATGCGCGGACGGGTTCCCTCAATTGTACGGCAGGATCAGCATCTCGCCGGTTTCGGCAAGGTGCGAGCGGGCTTCGGGTTCGCGCGATGCCATGGCCAGGGCCATGACCGCCGCGGCGATCCCGTCGATCTTGTTGGCCGAGGCCGACTTCGACGGCATGTAGTTGTCGGCGTTGGCCGGGTCGCGGCGGATCGCCGTGTTGGCCGCCATCCAGCGCAGGACCGGATGATTGCCGTGATCGAGGCGTTCTTCGAGCACGAGACGTTCGAGCAGCTTGGTCGGCTGCATCATCGACAGCATCCCGAACCGGATCAGCTCGACCGGCACGTTGGCCTCGGCCAGCGGAATGGCGACGCCGTGATGGTTGAACTGGTCGATGCCCAGTCCGAGGATCTTGAACTTGTTCGAATCCTCGATGATCGTCTGTGTGATCAGCGGGTGATCGGCGACGTTGCCGGCCGTGGCGATGAATGCGCCCCAGTTTTTCCAGCTTTCAAAAGGGATGCGCGACTTCGGCACCGCGAGACGAAGCGAGGCCTCGGGCCACCACAGCCGCGGCAGGAACACCCAGCGGTCGTCGTCGCCTTCCGGCGGGAAGGCATACAGCAGCGCGCAAAAATCTTTGGTCGACGCCAGGTCGAGCCCGCCGAAGCAGGACCGGCCGAGCATGCGCTGCTCGATCTCTTTCCAGGCGTCGGGTCCGCCGATCGCGCAGGCGTTCCACGCCGGCATCGGCAGCCAGCGCTCTTCTTGACCCACCCAGATATTCAGGTGGTAGCGCTTGAAGTCGTTCTCTTTCGGCGTCGATTGCGCGGCAACCAACGCCTTGGACCGGATCGCGTCGGCCTTGACCGAGACGCCGAAGTTCGGGTTGGCCTCGCGCCAGACGCGCTCGTCGGTAATGTCGATTTCGACTTTTGGGTCCTGCGGCGCGCACCAGACCAGCACCAGCGTTTCCGGGTCGTCGATCGTGCCTTCGCAGATGGCGAGGCTTTCGTTCCAGATCTCGATGCCGTAGCCGTCCTCGATGCCGGCGGTCGAGATCAGCCATTCCATCGGCTCGTCGCGCGAGACCATGGCATCGCGCACGAACGTGTAGAGCTGCGACGTTTTCCACTCGTGGATTTCGTCGCCGAATAGATACGTGGTGCGCAGGCCGTGCTTGCCGTGCGCCTTGCCGGTCAGCGGTTCGAGGCGCGACATCGTCGAGCGCAGGAACAACGACCCCTCGAACACTTCGTAGTGTTCGGCCAGCTCGCGGTTGTAGGCCACCATCGACTTGGCGGACTCAAAGACCTTGCGCGCCTGGTCCTCGCTGGCGGCGATGACGTAGGCCTCGGCGCCGGGTTCCTCGTCGCCAAGCAGGCAGAGGTGCGAAACCCCGCCCATCAATTCCGTCTTGCCGTTCTTGCGCGGGATCCAGATGATCACGCGCCGATAGAGGCGGGTGCCGTCGGTCCGTTTCCACCCGAACGCCGGGCGGATGATCCATTCGGCTTGCCACGCCTGCAGCGTAAACGGCATGCCGGCGAAACCTTTGCCGGTCGTCAGGCGAAGGTGGGCCGGAAAAAACGCGACGGCGGCTTCGGCGGTGCGCGCGTCGTAATACGATCCCGGCGGGCGCGGTCGCCAGAGCGAGTGATAGCGCGGCTCGCCCGGTTTCAGCCGGCGGGTCGGATCGGGCTGCTGGCCGAGGCGTTCGGTCATCGGGGGCGACGGTTCTCCGCACCGGGGCGGAGCGGGCCCGGATCATGGGTTATTCAGTTGTGCCGGGTCGGTTGTTTCAGTGCCCCGAGCGGACCGGCGGGTGCGCCGGCAGGTTTCTGGCGGCCGGCGTCGGCGCTGCCGCCTTGCGGTTGTTTCGTGCCGAGCTTTCCGTCGACGGTGATCCGCGCCGACGGGTTGAAGCCGAGCGTCTGTTCGATGGCGCGAAGTTCGCGCATGTTTTGGTGCCACGCAATGAAGGCCGGGTTCGGCTTGATCTTGGTCGTCGTCGTCGCGGCGCCTTTGTCGTCGATCAGCGTTTTGACATCCTCGACCGTCGAGGCCGGCGGCTGTTTCAGATCGCGCTCGACGCAGTAGGTTAGAACGCACCAGCGGGCGACGACGCCGTGGTCGGTGGTTTTCAATAACGTGGCGTTAGCCGGGTTCGACCACACCGCTGCCCAGAGCGCTTTCGCGCGGCGCGGCATAACGCATGGAACTTGCGGGACAAAACGTGAATCGGCTGGCTCGTCTTGTAGATCGTTCGCGCGTTCGGTCGATGCGATGCGGGCGATCGTCTCCGCCTTACGGCGGCGCGGAAACCCTTGAGCGGACTCAAGTTCTGCCGGTTTCGGAGGCGGCCCTCGTTTCCCCACCGACCCCTCGCAACCTTTCCAGAAAAAACACTTCGTCCCAAAACCCGCGACCAGCTTTTTTGCAGGTAAGGCGCGGTCATTGGGTTATTTAGGTATATGAATCAACACCCCCCCCTATGGTGGGGCGAAGAATTCGGGCAGTGGGCGGTCGAGGCGCAGGTCGGCGTCGCCGATCTCGCCGGCCTCCCAGCGGGCCTCGATGATCTTCTTGACCCGGTTGTGGCACTCGTCGTCGAGCGACTGGTGGTTGCTATCAGGCCAGAACAGATCAGGACGCCGGCGCACCGGTATGATGTGGTCGGTCAGCGTCGCCGCGCGGACGATGCCGTTGGCCTTGCAGGCCACGCACAGCGCGTTCTGAGGCTGGCGCAGGCGGCGACGGGAATATCCCGCCCACTTGGCTCCGTAGCCGCGTGAGGCCGCATTACCGCGACGCTGATCACTCTCCTGCCGAGGGGTGCGCTTGATGAGACCGGCCGCACGCACCGCCTTGAGCGGATCGTAGCGACGCGGGGCAATGGGCATACAGCGCTAGACCCCACAAATGAAAACCGCCGAGCAGGTGATTCCCTGTCCGGCGGTCTGATTCGATGATGGACCTTTGATGCCCTGTCGGACGCGATTCGACAAGAGTCCGTTTTGCAACACTTGGCCTCATTCAGCCAAGGTTCATTCCGGCACGTTCTCGATGACCCGAACCATCTCGCGCTTGCCGCGCGTCGCAACCACGATCCCGCCGAGCAGCACAAAGCCAACCGCCCACACAGCCAGCCATTCGAACAGCACTGCCTGCCCCATGTTGCCGACGATCGCTTGCCCGAACCCGCCCGTCACCGCACGCCGGGCCTCGCCGATCCGCGACAGCACGAACACCACCTCAGCCGCGAGCCATAGATTGAACCCCACGAACGTCCATTTTGCCAACCGGCCAAAACCCGACCGTGGCAACCGCCGCTCGCGCCAGACTTCCGATTCCGTTGCCATCGCGCTCACCCCTTCGCCTGCTGGTCGCAGCGATAGCGGAATTCCCATTGCGGCTTCAAAACTTCGTAGCCGTCCACGATCTGGCACGTCTCGCGGCCGGTGCTGGCCAAATGCTTTTCCGCGGCGCGCTGATAGGCAGGCTTGGCCGAACCCGCCAAGCCGAACGTCGCGCCGGTCGCCACCGACGTCCCGAAGCTCGGGTTGATCATCATCGTGCCCTGATCGGGACGATCAAAAACGCTGAACGTGTCCTCGGGCAGCGCCACCGTGACGCTCTCGACCGAGCCGTATGTTGAAACGACGTGGCTCATGGCCCCGCATCCGCTCAACCCAATCGACAAAATGCAGATCGGCAATATCGTTTTCATCAAACCAGCCCCTTCAACCGCGCGATGACATCGATGATCTCCGGCCGCTCCCTGATCAACAGCAGCAGGGTAGCGACAGGCTCCGACGGCGCGCCGCCCGCTTTCCATTTTTGCACGGCGACGGGCGACACCCCGACCACCCGCGCAATCTCGGCCTGCGGACGCTGCGTTTCGAGAACGATCTTGAACGCCTGTTTTCCGGTCATCATGCCCCGGTTGTATGCCAACCGGCTAAAATATGCAACTCAGTTATAGTTATCCACAGCGGCGGCCTTGCGCTCCGCATATAACTGAGTTATATTGATGATGCGCAACAGGTTCAAACCTCGCGCAAAATAAGCGAGCCCCGGAAGTGCTACCAACACCGCCGAGGCTCTTGATCCAACCCTGACACAACCAGGAGCCAGACCCATGACGACCCTTACCACACGCACGACCACCCACGCCAGCGGGCGCGGGCTGGCATTCACAGCCGGATGCCTCGCCACCGCCGGAGCCCTCGCTATCTTGTTGCAAGATGCGATCCGTTCCGGGGATTGGACGATCGAGCACGGGTTGATCCCCGTTCTCATGGCCGTCCAGATCCTCACCGGACACTTGTTCGTCGCCGCCGCCCGTCAACGCAAGGCGCTGCCCGCTCTCGGGTTCGCCCTTGTTGCAACGGTGACGACATGGGGCGTTCTCGACACCAGCGTCGCCAAGCAGGGCGCCGTCCAGGCTGAGGCCACCGCCAAGGCCGAGAACACGAACGGCCAGCTGACCGAAAAAAAGGCCGACCTCGGCCGCGCTCGTCAGCGTCTTGCCGACGCCGACAAGATGGTCGACCTTGAAACCGCGAAAGGCGGCTGCCCCGACAAGCGTCGCGACGGCCGTCGGTCAAACTGTTCCGATTGGAAGCAGCGGGCCGAAGAAGTCCGCAGCCACATCGGCGTCATTGAAGCCGAGATCGCCCGCCTCGGGCCCGCCCAGCCCGTCGACGCGCGCTCGGAAAACATGGCGACCCTGATCGCGGCTCTGACCGGCCGCGACAAGACGAAGATCAAGCACGTTCTGGCCACCGTCCGCCCGTTCACCTACGCTTTGATTTTCGAACTGGCCGCACTGGTCTCGTTCGGTTTCGCGTTCGGCCACCGTCCGGCGCATCGTCCGGCGAATGAGAACCGTCCGGCGGAACTGTCCGGCGCGGAATTGGCGACCCTCCGGGAGCGCTTTTTCGCGACGGACACCGCCCCGGAGCCTCCGAAGCCCGGAGCGTCCGTTGTTCCGTTCCGTCCGGCGAAGCCGGCGGAGCAAACGGCGACCGTCCGGACCGGAGCGTCGCCTTCGGCGCGAGGACAGGACGCCCGCGCGGAGACGCTGTGCGTCGTGAGCGCCAAAGAGACCGCGCTGCGGATGATCCGCGACGAGCTGTCCGCCGGCCGGACATTCCCGAGCCAGACACAGCTCTGCCGGACGGTCGGCGTCGCGCGCTCGACGATGTCGGATTGGTTGACCGAATGGGAAGCCACCGGCGCCATCCCGCCGCGCCGCACGGTCGGACGCTGCAAGGCGGTGGGGTGAACCCAGCGCTTCCGGCCGGCTCCGCGCCAGCGGAGTCGGAAGCGCTCAACAAAAACTCCCCCGGCAGTGCCCAGCGCTGCCGGGGTTTTTTATTTGCGCGTCCGTCCGGCGCGGCACATCAACACCGGCTTGCCGAGTGTTGGGCAACGACACCGTGTCGGACGCGCAATTACATTGCTGTGTTGCCTCTACAAAAAACCGAACCAATGCCGAGCCTCACTTCACTTCGGCGCTCACGGCCGGCTCCGCGCAGCGGTGTCGCCAGCGCCCATCATCATGTCGACGCCGACGACATATACGGTGGCACGTGTCGACGTTTCAGCGTTTCGGCGCCGCGTGTGGTCGAGACGAGGACTTCAAGCGCTCGCTGGCGATAAACACCGCATGCTTCCTCTGGTCATCCTCGTCTCGATCGGGTGACGGCGGGCGGGCAAACAAAGACTGGGCACCATTAGAACTTTGGCCTGCGCCGCCGTCGTTGCGTGAAGAGGAGGGAGCACCTGGTTCATGGGCATCTGGCTGCGCGTGGCCCCACCCCTCTTCATCTCGTCCAGCGGCCGATCTTTGCCGCCGTGTCTCATTTACTCCGCCGCGTCCAGCATCTCGACAGCCGGCGCGGGGTAATTCCACTCCTGCCAGAGATCAGCGAGCAGGCGCTTCATCATTACGCGGAGCGCGTCGCGTTGTGCGTGTTGCGGCGTCCATTCCGGGTGCGTGAGGGCCGTGTGCGCGCGGCGCGCGGCGTAAACCTCACCATACCGACCGTTCGGCTTGCCCTGACCGTCCTCGGTCTTGCCTTTCCCGATCCACTGCGCTTTGAACAGGCTTTCGGCGATCATGAACATCAGCGCGTAGCGTTCGCCGTTGAACGGGTTCTCCGTCCATTCGTCGGCCGTCAACGCCCTCTCGCGCCACGACTGCCGTTTCCACGTCGATCCTGCCGCCCCTTGATAGGGGGCAAAGCCGAGCCGCTTCCAGACCTTTGCCGGGTTGGCGTAGTTCGAGAGATCGCCGGTCTCGGCCAGGATCGTCGCCAGCCCGACCTCGCCAAACCCGCGCACGCCCTTTGCCCATGCGTAAACCGGCAGCGAATTGGCCGCCTTCTCCATCCGCTTCTCGGCGTGTTTGCGCAGATCGTCACTGGGTGCGCGCGCCTTCTCGTTCATTTCGACGAGCGGCCGGATGCTGGTCACGATCTCTTCGTCGTCCGGTTCGGGAGCGCCCAGCGCCGCCTTGATAATCGAGGCGACTTTCTTGTTTTCCTTTTCCGCCGCCTTTGCGTCGAGTTCGGGCGACCAGTCGGTGCAGTTGATGCGGATGAACGATTCCAGCGCGCGATCCATCTTCTGCTGCGTCTTCATCGCAAAGCGGCGCTTGCGGTGCTCGAACTTGATCAGCGCCAGCGTGTCCGCGAGATCAGACATTGTGCAATTCCTTTTTTGCTTCCGCGATGGCGGCTTCGAGGTCGGAGGCCTTGATCACGTCGCGCACCCGGCATTCTGAAGGAGCGTAAGACGCCTTCGCCATGATCTTTTCGACAATGCGGGCTTCGAGTTTGTTCGATTTGGCGAGGCTCGGCAATTCCGACCACAACACGCGTCCAATCGCGCGCCCGTCGAGCAGCTTCCACGTTTCCATCAAACTTTCCCCGCTATCGACAGCAACGCGCAACGTTGCGCTCTTCTGCTCAGGTGTGCGGACGTGAGTTGCAATGGGCTTATGGGCTTTATCGCCACCATTGACATGGCCACCCACGTCCGCATTCGGTCGAGACGAGGAGTTCACCGTCATCACGGCGCTTTGCAGCGCAAAAGCAGAATGGTCATCCTCGTCTCGATCAGGTGACGGCGGGCGGGCAGGACGCCTCAGGTTGTCAAGAAGAAATTGGCCCGCGCCGCCGTCGTTGCGTGAAGAGGAGGGGGCACATTGAGCAAGGGCATCAAATTTACTGTGGCCCCGCCCCTCTTCATCTCGTCCAGCGGCGCCGCGCATGTCTGCCGCGATCTGCCGCCATTTGTCTGTGATCAGAGCGTTCAGCAATCGTGGCCGCGCCTGCAATTCCCGTTTGATCTTTGCCATCGCAGCCGGGGCTGGCGTGCCGGCAGCCGTCATGCGCTCGGCCTCGACAAACAGCAGGTAAAGCTCGTGCCCCGCCGAGTCGTATCCCGCCTCGTTCAGCTTATCCGCGAACACCCCTGCCATCGTCGCCTCCGCGTTCGTTAACTATGATTTGAATACACGAGCCCGAGTGATTTGCAAAGCCCGTTGCGGCAAGTTCTAACAGGTTACGCACAGCCGGGCCATTCCGCGCCGTTCCGGCTCAATTCAACCACTCGCCGCTCGTGACCGTGCCGCAGACCATACTGGCGCCAAGCCGTTTGATGCCCGCCTCAAAAGCATCGATGCGGGCAGCCAACTCCGGCAACATGTTTGGGCTGCCGTTCCGGTAAATCTTCACCATTTCCAGCCCGTCACTCAGGGTGGCGATTCGTTTCTTTCGCGAGCAAGCCGCCTTGGCAAAATCCCAACGCAGCAAGAACATCGATTCGAGCAATTGCCAGTGGGCGGCATCCACTTCATGACCTAAGTCCGCCACAGACGTAAACGCAGGCTTTTGAGTATCCATGCTCATACTCCCCCCGCGATCTGGCATGAGGCGGATTGCGTGCCGTGCAGACCGCTGACGGTCGCCGACGCGACAAAGGCGATCCACCACCACATCACGATCCAGAACGCCAGTTTGCCGATGCCGAGGACGAAGCAAAGCACAACCTTGCGCCAGACCGGCAACGCGGGCTCGGACGTCGGGCGAATCTTTGCGATCTGCTCAAGCTCTTGACGCAGTGCGTCCGCGTCGGCTTCGACACGCCCGATCGCGGTCCACAATCCCTGCTCCTGCGCGTGATCCATCATCCGCGCCCTCGCCCACTCACGTGCCGTTCGATGGCAGCCGTGTAGAATTCGCGATACGTGTAATCACACCGCGTCGGCGTGTTGGACAGCGCGGGCATCAGCGTGTCGGCGTAGCCATGATCTATTGCGATTTGAAGATTGCGGCGCGCGCATTCAATCGCACCCGCTGCGTAACTTGAAAACACCTCCAGCCCTTCCGAATTTCGGCCAATCGTGTGCTCGATCGGCATGGACCACACGTCCCAAACGCCTCCCAATGACCCTTGTGTCTTTTCGATCGGATATCTCATCCCCGTTCCATCCTCATCATCTGCCGTTCGTCCTTGACCAGCACCAGCCGCAGCCGGTCGGAGGCGGTGTAGATCCAGATCGCGCGCTCGGCCGCCTCCGCCTCGATCGCCGTCATCGCCGCGTCCGGGCGGCACGCCACCCAGCGCCCCTTCATTTGCTTGCCTGCCGCCACGAGCCGCCCGCGCGCCGCATCCGCCAGCGTGCGGCCGGCTTCGCGCGTCACCCAGACCGCCGCCTCAACCGCCAGCGGATGCTTGGCGTTGACGCGCAGCCGGCGCAGTTCGCCATCCGGATCGCCGGTCGCGACGATCAGCACGTCACCTTCCGCGTCCGCGATCACCGTCACCGCCACGTGGTCGAGGGCGTCAAGCGCCTGGTCGAGCCGCCGCTGCGTCCACCCGCGCGGCAAGGTCGGCGAGGCGTTCGAGGGCGGCCCGGAATTGCTTGCGGGCGGTCTGTTCATGGGTGTCGATCCTGTCTGCGATGGAGCGGAACGAAAGGCCGAAGGAACGCAGACGCAACAGCCGGATGTCGGCGCCGCCCAGCTTGGCGATGAGCGGCATGATGACGAGATAGTCGGTGACCTCGGCGGGCTTTGGCCGGTCGCGCGTGATCTGTTCGGGCGGGAAATCGCCGGGACCGGGACGCGTGATCAAGCCGTAAGCGCGCACCTTCAGCCAGTCGCGCTCGCGGTCGGGCAGTGCACGGTCAACCTCGAACGCGCGGATGGCCCGCTTCTCGACCTCGGCAAGCCGGGCCGACAGGTCAATCGGCTGTTCGAGAGGCGGCCGTTCGATGCGTGGTGCGGGCGGGTTGTTGTCGCTCTGGACAAAGTGCGTCGGCCAATCCGTTTTCCAGACCTGCTGCCACGTCCGCCGTGTCGGATCGAAAGCGTAAAGCGCGATGAACTCATGCCCGCGCGCGCCGATGCGATGCGAACGGGTTCGCTCCCAGCGCTTGAAGCCGCGCCGCTCGTCGGCGATCGCCCCAGCCTTGCGCCAGACCAGCGTGACCTCGATGTCAATGCCGAGCGACCCAATCTCGCGTTCAATCCGCTGGGTCATGGGCAGAGCACCAAAAATCCAATGAGCCCAACAGCGCATAAACCAATGCTCAAAATGACAAGCCAAGGCGCGCCCGGTGATGGCTTCACAAACCGAACATCGGGAGGCAACGGCGGTCGAAAACTAGACCCGCGAACCGTCGTATTCGGCGTCGTGGGACTGCGGCTCGAAACTTCTTGTCGGCGTGAGTCGTCACTTGTCATCATCCAGCTCCATGCTCCACCGGCGCGGGTCAGTAGCGGCAAAGAACCCGACGAGGCCGACGCCCCAGACACAGAGGACCATCGACGACATGCACCAGAAGGTCAGCTGCTTGCCGGACAGCCCATCATCGACCAGTAGGCCGGTCACGAGCCACCACCCCAAAACGACAACGACTGACACCCCGAACAACTTGATCTCTTGCATTCCCGCCTCCCCTATTCCGCTGGCACGAGACCCATGGCCTCGCTCACATGCGCTTCCGGCCGGCTCCGCGCAGCGGAGTCGGAAGCGCCACTAAAAGCATCGACCTGCTCGCGGGCCCATTGACCGAGCGGCGTATCGACAAGCGTGCCCAGTGCGGCAAGGTAGGTGTCCTCGATGGCCGCTTCCTCCCGCAGGACGTCCGGATCCTTCTTCCGCCGCGCGAGGATCTTGCGAATGGCCTTGGCGTCGAAACCGAGATCAGCCGCTTCCGCCAGCACCTCGCGTTTGTCCGCTTTCAACGCCGTCTCTTCCTCGGTCAGCCGCTCGATGCGCTCGATGTACGAAGCCAATTGTTTTGCCGTGGCTTTGTTGATTGCGGTCATGTCGTGCTCCCCTTTGCTAAAACATGGATGCTTGCTGGTGGTCGGCCGGTTCCGCCGGCGGCGGACGCGGCGGCGGATGCGCCAGGTGCGATTTGCCCTGCAGGTAGAGTTCCGCGAGCTGGCGGATGCGCGTGGCGTCCGCGTTCTGTTGCGCCGGCGCCGACAGCGGGTCGACGATGCCCTGCGACTGCGATGACTTGAGCCCCAGCACGCCCATGATCGCCGGGTCGCTGCCGTCCTCACTGACGAGATAGATGGCGTCGACCTGGTGCTCCTGCCCAGGCCGGTCGAGCCGCGCGACGCACTGCTCGTGCACCTTCGGCGACCAATCCAGTTCGCCGAACACGATCGTGCGGCAATGCTGCTGCAGGCCGTCAAGGCCGGCGCCGGAGCGCAGGCTCATGATCATCAGGTTCGAGGTGCCATCGGTGAAGGCCTGCTTCGTGCGCGCCTTTTGCGCCGGACTTTCCGAGCCCGTGTAAAGCACCGGGCGGAACGCCGCCAATTCGCGCATCCACACCTCGTAGACGTCTCGGTGCCAGCCGCACAGCAGCACGGGCTGGCCGGCGGCGAGCAAGATCTTGACGAACGCCGCCACGTGCCGCGCCTTGGCCAGACCCGTCGCGTGCCGAAGCCGCATGTCGAATTCGCGCGCCGCCTGGCCGCGCTCGGTGAACGACCCGCCGATGACTTGCTTGGCCAGCGACGCCATCAGCGCGGCTTCGTCGTCGAGCTTGTCGGCGTCGGTGTCGATCGCGTGGATAATCGTGTTCGGGAACTTGCGTTCGTGACCGACATCAAAGCGCGTGCGGCGGAGCGCCAGATGGCTTTCGCGCAGGAATGTGCCCAGCGCCGCCGGGTCCTTGACCACCCATTTACCGCCGGGACCTGGCGTGCACCATTCGCGCACGAAATCCGACCAGTCGCCAAGACAGCCCTCTTCGAGGAAATCACAGATGCGCCAGATTTCCTCGCCGTAATTGTAGATCGGCGTGCCGGACAGGCCGAGCACCATGCGCGCCTGGCGTGCGAAGGCGAGCGCCGCGGCCCCCTTCGACGTCGTCGTTCCGGAGCGCAGCTCCTGGATCTCGTCGAACACGACCGCCTTGAAACCGCTCGTCTCGGCATAATCAATCCAGCCGGCGAGTTTCGAGTACGGGCAAATGACGATGTCGGCCGGCGGCAGTTCGTAGGGTTTCGTTTTCTTGACGATGTGCGTGCGCAGCTCGGTAAACTCGGCGATCTTCTCCGCCCATTGGCCGGGCAGGTGCGTCTGCGGCACGATCAACGCCGGCAAGAAATCCGGGGCGACGACGCTGGCAATCGCGGAGATCGTCTTGCCGAGGCCCATTTCATCCATCAGCAGCAGTCGGCCGGTTCGCCGGACCAGTTCGGCGGCCTGCATCTGGTAGGCCCACGGTCCACGATTGCCGCGAAACCCGACGCTGGCCGGCGGCGACCAGGCCTGCGAAAGGATCGCGCCCAGTTCCATCTGCCCGACTTCGAACAGCGTCTTGCGTTCCGCCATGCGGCCGGCATCCGTTTCCGTGATGCGCATCGGATAGCGCGTCAGGAACCAGGCGAGATCGGCGTCGAGCTGCGGTCCGCCGGTCAGCACGAACGGCGGCCGGGCGGTTTTCGAAATGCGCGGGAATACTTGCTTCAGCCGGATCGCGACGTGCGGCTCGATGTCGACGATGCGCCACGCGCTGCCGTCGTATTCTATCCGGCCGTAGGTCCGGTTGTGGTTGAGGAGGTGCATCAGATCGCCGCCTCCATCTTGTCTGCGAACATCGCTTTGCGCTTCGCGTAGGCGTCCGCCGGGCTGACCGTTTCGTTGAACGTCCGGCGATGCCATTCCCATGCCGACATCTCCCGCATGGTGATCTCGACCGCGCCAGCGGCCACCGCCTTCGCTCGCATTGAGAGCGCGATGTCGAAATGCACCCACGATGCCTTCGGTGGCTGTTGCAGCCACTTGCGAGCAATGCCGATGCGGTCGGCCATTGCGAGCAGCTCGTCGAGTGTGTCGGCCGACATGTGGCACATCACCATCCGACCGAACTTCGCGCGCATGTTGTCGACGTAGACGGTCATAGCCAGGCCCTCGCGAGGTCGAGGACCGCGACCGGCTTGCCGCCGATCATACCCGGAACGGCCACCGGCTTGGACGTCGCCAGAATGAAGCCGCCAAAGCGCGCGTCGCCGGCATAGCCTTTGATCTGGCGGACGATCGCCGCCGGCTGGCCTTTGATCTTCACCTCGATGCCGGTGAACGTCGACCCGATGACGGCAAAGTCGATGATGCCGCCGGTGAGTTTCACTTCGCGCTCGTACATTTCCGGGAAAGCCTCACCAAGCGCGGCTCCGATGGCCGCCTGCGTCTGCTTCTCGTCCTCAAGCGGAAAGCGCTTGCCGCGCAGCGCCGCCAACACCTTGCGCATGTCCGGCGTCATCCCATCCCCCGTCATATCAACACCTGCTCCGCCGCCGCGACCGCCTGCGCCTTGCGCGCTTTCGCGCGCCGTCCGGGCTCGATGGTCTGCCCGTACTCCTTGCCCCACCCCTCCCAGCCGGGCCGCACCGGACGCTCGAACAGCGAACAGCGGCGCGCGTGCGGCATCATTTTCTCGGCCATCGCGTAGGCGCGGTCCGGCTTGCGCGAGTGCTCGCGGCGCGACTCTTCGAGAAAGTTGGGAACGCTGGCGCCGAACACCTTCGGCTCGCCGCGCGTGCCGAGCAGGATGAACTCCGCCAGGCCGCGCCAGATGTACCCCGGCCCCCAGCGCCGCTTGTTCCACGCGCCGGCCGATTTGAATTTGAACCCCCAGCGCCGCATGACGTCGAGCTGCTGGTCGAGCATCGGCGCCGTCGCCCACAGCCAGAGCAGGCAGTCGCGCGCGGCGAGGTCGGCAACGGGCAGCGCGGCGATGGCGTCGATGTCCATCGTCTCGTAATGCGCCTGCGCGGATTTTTCCTCGCCCTCTTCGGAGCGCAATTCAAACCGCCACGGCGGGTCGGCCATGATCAGGTCGTAGGCCATCGGCGCAAGCGAGCCGAACGGCCAGTCGCGCACCGCCGCCGCGCCGTCGAACAACCCCGGTTCGATGTAGGACGCGGCCCTCCGGTCCGGCGCGTCCGGCCGGCTCCGCGCAGCGGTGTCGGACGCGCCCATGACAAAACTCATGCCCGTGCCTCCCAGCGCTCGCCGACGACGGGGGCGATCTTTTCCGGCGGCACGCCGTAGCGCTTGGCCAGCCCCGCCAGCGACCAGCCCTTGGCGCGCAGCCGCAGCGCCTCGATCGTCTGGCGCTCGTCGAGCGGCGAGGCAACCGCCGGTGTCTCGGCGCGGCAGGACACGCCGGCCCGGTCGAGCAGCGCCTGCGCGCGGCGGTGCGCATCCCCGACGTCACGGGCCACGATGCGCGAGACTTCGACCTCGGCCGCCAGCCGCTCCGTCGTGTCGTAAACCCACTCCAGCGTGCGGCCGAGCCCGCGGGCGATGTCGCTGTCGGAGACGTGCAGGTAGCGGTAGGCGACGAACGCGGCCAGGCGGCGCAGGTAGGCCGCACCGGTGCCGGCAACGCCGGCGGTCAGATCGGTGCGCGGCACGCCATGGCCGAGCGCGACGGCGTCAATGGCGGCATCGATGGGTTTCATGGCTGCTGATCCTTCAGGGCTTCAAAGCGGGCGCGGGCAAAGCCGAGCGCGGTCTCGATGAGTTTGGCGGATGCCGGCGAGGTGACGCGCTTGCGGCATTCGACGAGCGCGGTCAGGACGACGGACGCTTCCCACAAGTCGCCGGACGGTTCGGGCGCCGGTTTCGGAGGCTCCGGCAGCAGACGGGTCAATCGTGCGCGCAGCGGATGTTCGAGCGCCGGATCGAGCGCCAGCGCCTGGCGGATCGACATCTCGACCAGATCGAGCACGACGTTGCGCGGATCGTTGCTCTCGACGGGCTCGTGGAAGGATTTTGCGGGTGCGGCCATCACGCGGCACCTCGGGTGCGTTCGTTGCGGTGCCCAGGCGGCCACTTCGAGCGCACCGTGAAGCCGTGCGCCTTGGCGACGGAGAGCATGCCGCGGTTGCTGGCGTAATGCGCCGACCAGGCCGCGAAGCTTTCGTCGCCGTCGCGGATGGTCATCGGCGGCACGGCGGCGTGCGCTTTGGCGAGTCCGTCGAGCACGCACTTGACCGAAACGATTTTCTTGCGTTCGCGAATGACCACCCCGGCCAGCTCGTCGAGCACGGTTTCGGGTTCCGGCTTCAGCGCCGCGGCGATCTCGCCGAGCAGCACCGCCGGCTTGGGGTGTTTGATTTCGAGCACGGTGGCGATGCGGGCAAGGCAGAGGCGGACGTGCTCGGTGCCTGGTGGCATCGCTTCGAACAAATCCGAATCTAAAACCCCCTCCCCCTCGAAGCCCCTGGGGGACAGAGGGGGAGAGTCGGCGTTTGTCGGCGATAGTCGGTGCGCGCGAGCTATATCAATAGGGGGTGCACTTCCCCGGTGTGCACCAGTGCCCTCCCCAGAGTGCACATGTGCACTTCTGACGCTGCACTCCCCCCTGCCTGACGTGACATCAGACTTCGACGTGCGGCCGGGATCGATCTCACCGTCGAGCGCAACCTTGTAGAGGCAAAAGCTCTCGCCGCTGTCCTCTTGTGACCGCTGCCAGAGGTAGCCCCGCTCGACGAGTTCTCGGAACGCCTTGTTGACGGTGTTGCGATGCACATTCCAGCGCTCGGCCAATTCAGATTGCGAGACGCGCAGCCAGCCGCGGCTGCCGTTCTGGCGGCCGATGTGGGCCATGATCCGGAAATGCGTTTCTCCGAGCCGAAGATCGTCGGCTAGACGACCATCGGCCATCGTGATGCGTGCGTTTTCCAGCGCGTCGCCGCGACCGTCCCAGACGCGCTCGCTCATGACCGCGCCCTTTCGAGATGAGCCGGCCGCCAGGGTGGCAGCGTCGCGATGATGAGCGGCAATGAATGGCCGTAGCGCGCGAACCGTGGGTCGCGCTTGACGCCCGGCCGATACGCTCCGCGCTTGTGCCGTGTGTATTTCGGCAGCGGGATGCCGTCGTAGAAGTCCGACAGCCCTTGACCTTCGACGCGATCGTCGGGGTGCGCACGCCGGTACGATGTCAGCAAATTGAAATCGACATCGCTGTCGTCGCGACGGAGTTTCAGCGGTCCCAGTGGGATGGTCTCGTACACGGTCTTGCCTCATCCTGTGTATTTCGCGGGCAAGCCGTTGACGGTCGCGGCGAAGCGGTCTAGCTTCGGCCTCGTTCATCGATCGCAGCCCGCGATCTTTCTTCAAAACACGTCACTCGTTCGAGCCTCGCAGTTCCAGCTGCGGGGCTCTTCCCGTTCTAGTCGCCGCCGAACGACGCAGCGGCAGGAAGTCTTTGTGCGCTCACGCCGCTCGTCGCGGCTTCGCGGGAGCGCGCATGCTCCGCGAACGCTGCGCCCGCGCGGTCGCCGTTGGCTCCGGCTTCGCCGTCGTCGTCGTCGTCGGATGGCCAGTCGGGATCGGGCGAGGCATCGCCCGAAAAGTTCCGCTCGGCCGCCGTCACGTCGTCGTCAAAGTCGTTGTCGTTGAGTGCGTCGATCCCCTCGCCATCATCCGGCGCTTCCGGCCGGCTCCGCGCAGCGGAGTCGGAAGCGCCAACACCAAGCGCTATCCCGCCCAGAGCGCAGGCAAGGTCGAAGGTCTGCGTTGGCTCCAGCGTGTCCGGGTCGATCAGTCCGGCCTCCGACAGGATGTCGAGCGTATCGACCCCGACAATGGCCGGCGTCGCAGCGATGATGGTCTTGGCGTGCTCGCGCAGCAGGTCGGCGGCAATGACCAGGACCATCAGCGTCACGCGCGAAACGCAAACCGTGACCGCATCATCGGCGGCAATCGGCGCGTCCGGCCGGCGCGCCGCAGGCGTGTCGGAAGCGCCATCAAAGACAGCATCCATCACGCGGCCTCCTCGGTTTCCGCATTTTCCGCGGCCTTGCGTTCGGAGTGCACCACGGCGAAGGCGTGGTCCTCGGGCGCAAAGAGGTCATCGTCGTGGTACGAGTCCAACTCAGTCACTTCGCACCCGCGCGTCTCCGGGTCCTGCACGACAAGATAAAGATCGCCGTCGCGAACGTACTGACCGACGACCTTTTTGATGATCGGCGTGTCGTAACTGGTGACGAGCCAAAAGCCCGTGAAGTTTGTCGTCGTCATGTGTCGTCCCCCTTGGTTGATCGCGGCCCGTCACGCGGCCGAACGCATCCTCTCGCCGGCAGCGTCCGCACGCCGCCGTCTGTTCGCCCGCGCCGCCTCGATGACCTCGGGGCGGTGCAGCGCGTAGTAGGTCACGCGCAAGGGCGTGCCGTTCTCGTTGTGGATGACGCGGCCGAGCCGGTCCTTGACCCGGTCGCGGGACTTCTTGGACCCCTCGACCTTGCCCAAAAGCGTCAGGAATTCCCGGTCGGGCATCAGCGCCATGCGATGCGCCGTGGCCCACTCGCGATAAAACGAGGTCCATTCGCACGCCGGCAGCTTGATCGTGTCGTGCTCGTCGAACACCAGCCGCAGGAAGTCGATCATCTGCTGGCGCGGAGCGGCAAAAATCATCGGCTTGTAGGGCTCGGATGCCGGCGCGCGGACCGGAGCCGGAGCGGGCGGCGGCGCGTCCTGCGACCCGGACTCGGGCGCGGACTCATCCCAACCCGAAGACGGGACCGGCGTCGGCGCGGTCGGGACTCCGGACGGTGCGGATCGCGATCCAACCGGTTGATCATGGACTCGGCGCGGCCAAAAACGGCGGCACAGCCCGGTGACGAGAAGCGTCCCCAAGGCGCTGATGCCAGCGATTTCGGCCTGAGAAAACAAGACGGTCGTCCTGCGGTTGAGTGTGGACTCTGAAACGCCGACTGACACCAGATGCTGGCCTGAACCCTCACCCGCTGCGGGACGCCGGCCGGCGTACAAATCCACCGGCCGGCGCCCGCAACGGAGAGCGGAGAGGAGGAAACCCAATCGAGCTACAAAGGGCAGGCAATCGCACGCACAACGCCAACAACATCCTGCGGTCGCAGGGTGAGAATGACGGGCCGGTCAGTCGCTCCCCCCGGAGAACTGCCGCCTACCAAGTTGGGCTGACGCGCGACAAACCCCCACTCCCGTCACACTCACGCTACGCCGCCGCCGGGTTGCGCAGATGCTCGATCGACGCACGAGCGCGTTCGATCGACCAGTGCCCCCGGTTGCGCAAATAGGCGATGCGGCGACGGTGCAATGCGTACAGACCCACCCGCCCGGCACTGGCATCGAGAATGCGATGCAGCGCTTCGCCATCGGGAACCGCCTCACCCAGCGCCCAGCGTCGGGCATTCGATAACGAGCACTTGAGCGTGCCCGCGAGCTGGTCGTAGGTCAGTGACTGTTCCCGGCGCCATTCTTCCAGATCGAGGCCGACCATCCCGCCTAGTGCGCGAGCGTAAGCCTCGACATGATCCTCCGGCGCATTTCCGCAAATCGAAAAATCCATACGTAAAACCTTTTCCGAATCTCGGCACGCTGTCAAGCGTCGGAGCAAACAAATTTACCGATATGCGGCATTTGAACTATCCGCGAACGCCGCTAACAACCCCCGAGGGCCCCAACCATGAGCAGCGTCAATGGACAGCATGATCACCAACAACATCCGCGAACGGCGCACCGCGCGCGGATGGTCCATGAACTCCCTCGCCCAGGAGGTCGGAACCACAGTTCAGACAATCAACCGTATCGAGACGGGTGAAACAAAATTGATGCACGAATTGGTGCCGAAGCTGGCCGCCGTGTTCGGTGTCACATGGCCCGAGCTGTTCAACACGGCCGATGCCGAGAAAAAGGTCTTCGGTTTTGCCGACGAGGTGGCGCCGTTCATTCCGGCGATGGGCGACCCGCTTGGACAAATCGACCTTGGCGAAAATCGCGATCTATGGTTTGCGACGTCGGCGGCTCT